>CENJ01172258.1_pt1 | contig 17599 bp, 17 predicted proteins | sample 356161 | NCBI WGS metagenome assembly CENJ01 (sample SAMEA2619531, study PRJEB7988) | marine metagenome | biome: marine biome (ENVO:00000447); feature: surface water layer (ENVO:00002042); material: "saline water (ENVO:00002010), including plankton (ENVO:xxxxxxxx)" | depth 5 m
TTTCTATTAGGTTCAGTAATGGATTATAGAGAAGATAAACTTGCTTCGAGATTTGTTTTTGATAATCCTAACGAAAAAAGCACTTGTGGATGTGGTGAGTCTTTTAGTATTTAAGTTTATTTAAATCTCAATGCTAAATAAAATAAAAAAATTTGGAAACTTATTTTTTTTATTTATTATCTTTATTTATCTCTCTATTAATAATAATTTTCAAACTTTATATCAAATAAATATAAATATTTTGTTTGTTTGTTTTTTTTTATCATTAATAATCATTATCATTAATACATATGCAAATATTCTATTTGTTAATTTATTTAGAAAATGTCAATTTTTAGATATATTTAAAATCACATCTATCAATTCCATTTCTAATTTTATTTTAATAGGCTCAGGTGTAGTAACAAACTCATTAATTTTAAAAACAAAATATGATATCGAGATAAAGAAATTTGCGATATTCTCATTCCATAAAAGCTTAATTAGTTTTATAGTTTTTACTCCTCCAGCATTATTAATATCTTTTAAATTGAATATGCTAGTCTTTTTTCTATTATTAATTATTCAGATGTTGGTAGTTTATATTTTTTTTTCGAGAAGTATTAATTTTTTTTTCAATAAAATTTTAGGTAAAAAATTAATTTCAATTATAATTGAATTTCAAAATTATAGGTTAAAACTATTTAAATTAAATCATAAATTATTTATTATATACTTTTTTAATTATATAATCTCTTCATTAATTTTCTTATTTTTATTTAAATCATTTAATCTTGATATGACAATTCTAAATTGTTTTTTATTTGTCTCACTTATTAATATTTCAAAATTTTTTTTTATAACTTTTTTAGATATTGGAATTGGTGAAATTATGATAGGTTTGTTATTCATGAATGATATTAATTTATTTTCAGTTGTTATTCTTGTAATTATTGCCCAAAAATTCATATATTTTTGTTCATCTTTACTATGTTATTTATTTTTAATTATTTATAGAAGAAAGTATGCATAAATTCCAAAATGATAATTTAAATAAAATAAATCTATTTGTTTTTTTGATATTTTTTGTATTTGTAATACTTTACGCATTAAATTTTATTAAATACTACCCAATTAAATCTGATGCTAAAGATTACTTTGAATTAGCACTCAATTATAAAGCTAACAATGTACTTAGTTTAGATGATTTAAATAATAATTCATTCAGAACATCTGTAAGAAGATCACCGATGTATCCATTGCTTTTGTCATTAATTATTCCTAAATCAGATATTAATGATGTATCAACTTTTAATGAATGTTATGAGTCTAATTCCAAAAAAGATATCAGTTTAGCTTGTTCAAAAATACTTCAGAAAATTCAAATTTTTAATTTTATTACGTATTTATTACTTTTTATTAGTTTAGTTTTATTCTCTTTATATCTAGGTAATACAATGATGTTACTGATAACTGGATTATTATTCACTTTTAATACATTTTTTTTAACGAAAATAATGATTGTTGGGCCAGAAATTATAGCATCTCTTTTTTTATTTCTTTCATCAATCTTTTTATTTTTTTTCTTTAAAATACAAAGTAATTTTAAATACTTATTACTAATTTTATTTTCTTTTTTCTTATCTTGCCTAATTCTTACAAAAGAAATATATCTTTATACTTATCCTTTTATTTGGATAATTATTACAACTTATATTTATAAAATAAGTAGCAATAAAAAATATTTTAAATTTTTTATGATATTTATTTTCACTTTATGTTCTTTATTTTTACCTTATTTATGGCAAAAACATAAGCTTGGCTACCCAAATGCACACTCTGAAAAACTTGTAAATAATGAATCAATTGCCACTGGCGTTCTAAGTCTAAGGGCAGTTTATTCTACTCTTGATTATGTTGATTATTTTCCTCTTTTAATTTCATTTACGCCAAAAATAGGAAATAAAGTTTTACTAAATATATATGATGAAAATAAAATTTATAAATTTTTGGAGGATAATAACTCCGGTAGAAATTATTATTATAAAAATAGATTAAAAATATTTAATCAAATTATTAAAGAAAAAAATTATGATAATTATTTTTTGAATATAAATAATAATAATGCTAATCAATTAAGATCTATTTTAATAATTAAAGATAATGTTTTTAAATATATTATAACCTTACCTATTTTCTTTTACAGAGGTTTATTTCCTCTAGCTGGTTTACATGAGTATGAAATCATATTTAAAAATTTCCTTAATTCTAAAATTTTACTAATAAATAAAATTTTTAATTATCTGATAAATATTCTTTCAATGGTTTCACTAATTTTTGTTCTCTATTTTTCTTTAATAAATAATAAAATAAGAAATTTTTTACCTTTTTTGATAATCCCAATTTTAAGTTTTTTATATCATGCTTCATTAACGCATTATATTGGAAGGTATTCTAATATTTTATTGCCGAATGGTATAATTTGTTTTTCTTACTTAATTTTTATATTTATAAATAAACTAAGAGATTTATTTTATGTTGAAAAAATATAAAGACATCATTCAAACCAAGGGAGGAATACTTTCACCCATATTAGCTTTTTATAGAACTAAATATGCTTTGAAGTTTTTAAAAAATAATAAAAAAGTTCTAGATTATGGATGTGATCTAGGTAATTTTAGTAAATTTGTTAATAAAAAAAATTATACAGGTTTTGATATAAATGACAAATCTATAAAAAGAGCTAAAGAAATATTTAAAGCATATAATTTTATTAATGATAAATCTAAAATAAAGATAAAATACTATGATGTAATTATATCTTTGGCAGTCATAGAGCATATAAAAGATCCTAAAAACTTTATTTTAGAATTGCAACAGTATTTAAAAGATGAGCAATCTATAATAATTTTAACAACACCTAATCCATTATTTAGAATTTTACATGAAGTAGGTTCAAATTTTAAATTATTTTCAAATGAAGCAAGTGAAGATCATGAAGAATTAATTGGTTATAAAAAAATGGAAAAGCTCATAATTGATTCTTCATTAAAAATAATACATCATAATTTTTTTCTTTTTGGAGCAAATCAGTTATTTGTTCTAAAAAATAAAAATTAATTATTCCTAAAATATAAAATTATTGTTATTAGAACATAATAGATCACTGTAGGGAGGTAATTTGACAAAACTTATAGCTGAAATTGGTTGGAATCATATGGGAGATATGGAACTAGCAAAAGAAATGATCAAAGCAGCCTCAGATGCTGGAGCTGATATTGTGAAATTTCAAACTTGGTCTGAAAAAAATTTAAAAAAAGGTCCTTGGGATACTGATGGTAGAAGGGATATTTATAAAAAAGCTGAACTAAAAAATAATGATTACGATATATTGTTGGATTGTTGTTTAGAAAATAATATACAATTTTGTACTTCGATATTTAACATTAATGATATAGCTTTTTTAGATAATGATCGTATTAAATTAATTAAAATACCCAGTCACGAAATACATAATTATGAATTAATAACTAAAGTGATTGATAATTTTGATTTTACCATAATTTCAACTGGAGCTTCTTTATGGTCGGAAATTTTAGAATTAAAAAAAATTTTACGAAATAATGAAAATAAATACTCTATTTTACATTGTGTTTCCTCTTACCCCTGTCCGATAGAAAAAATTAATTTTAAAAGGTACTTTAAATTAAGAGAATTGTTTAAAAACGTTGGATATTCTGGACATTATCATGGAGTTGATGATGCAATATTTGCTATAGCTAATCAAGCTACTTTTGTAGAAAAACATTTTACAATTGATAAAGATTTACCTGGTAGAGATAATAAATTTGCACTACTTCCAAATGAATTTGCTCACTTATCAAGTTTTAGAGATTTAAATTCAAAAATGATGATAGACAATGGTTTAGATTATTTAGATATTGAGAAAGATACTTATGAAAATTATAGAGGTAGATGGTCAAAAATTTAAAAGTTAGCATTATTATTAGAACAAAAAATGAAGAAAAATGGATTAATCATTGTTTAAACTCTATATTTAAGCAGAAAAATGATAATTTAGTAGAAATAATAATTGTAGATAATAACAGTAAAGACAGAACATTAGAAATCTGTAAAAAATATAAATTAATTAAAATTCTGAAAATTAAAAATTTTAAACCTGGCAAAGCTATAAATTTAGGTATTGAACATTCAAAAGGTGATATTATTTGCATTCTATCTGCCCACTGCATAATTTATAATTCTAATTGGCTTAACCATCTTCTAATAAATTTTAAAGATAAAAAAGTTGCAGGAGTTTATGGAAGGCAACTTCCGTTACCATTTTCAAAAAAAAATGATGTTAGGGATATGCTTATCACATTTGGTTTAGACAAAAAGATTCAAATAAAAGACCCATTTTTTCATAATGCGAATAGTGCAGTTCGAAGGTCAATTGTAAAACAATATCCATTTGATAACAAAGTAACTAATATTGAGGATAGAATCTGGGCAAAAAAAATTTTAAGTAAAGGATTTAAAATAATATATGAGCCACTTGCAAAAGTTTTTCATTATCATGGCATACATCATGACCAAGAGGTTCAAAGATCTGATAATACTTTTGATGTTTTAAAAAGTATTGAAAATAAAGGTATTCAAAACTTATTACCAAAACAACTCAAGCCAAACAATCTCTCAATTCTTGCCTTGATTTCTGTTTCAGAAAGAGATTTAAATCTACTTAAATACCAAGATTTATTAAAATTAAAAAAAGAAATTTTAAATAATAATTTAATTTCAAAATACAAAATAATTCTTCCAAGAAATACTTCATTGAATATTAAAAAATTATTTTCAAAAAATATTATTTATAGACATTCAAAGCTTAATAAAAATAATGTTACTTTAAATGAAGTATTAAAACATAGCTTAGTTCAATTAGAAAAAAAAAATAACTATTTTGACTTAATTGTTATTATTAATCCTAATTATTTATTTCGTCCAAAAAGACTATTTAATAAACTAATCTTATCTCATTGTATTAATGGATATGATACTGTTTTCATGGCAGCAGAAGAAACACAAGATCATTGGTTTTTTGATGATAAAATTGGTAAGTTTGAACAAATTTATAATGATTATCAATCTAATAATAAAATAGTATATAAATCTTTAGTAGGCCTAGGTTCTGTAACATTGCCTTTTTTAATTAGAAATGGAAAAATAATTGGTAATAATGTTGGTATTATTCCAATAAAAAATAAATTTTTATCACTACGAAATACAGATATAGAAAAAAATAAGTTGATAAAAATAAAAAAAATTTTTAACTCTCATGAATAAAACAGCAAAATTACTTTTTGAAAATAAAATAATTAAAAAAGAAAATATTCAAGTATTTTCAAATCGAACTCGAGATAACAAAGATTTAAAAGTTTTTGAAGATATAAAATCTGGATTAGTTTTTTTAAAAAATAAAACAAAATTAGATATTAATTATTATAAAAATAAAAAAAATAAAAAATATTTTTCTAAACCAAATCTTAATTTAAGGAAAAGAGATGCAAAAAGAAGGTTTAATCAATTTGAAAAATATTTTAAGAATAAAAAAATTCTTGATTATGGTTCCGGAAATTGTGAATTTGTAAATTATTTAAAAAATAAAAAATACAATATTTTTGGTTATGAACCTCAGAAAAACTTAAATAAAAATAGATACATTTTCTCAAATTTTGCAGATTTTGAAAACTTAAAATTTGATGTGATTACATTATTTCATGTTCTAGAGCATTTAGACGATCCTATAAAATATTTAAAACAAATAAAAACAATTACTAATAAAAATGGAAGAATAATAATTGAAGTACCTCATGCAAATGATTTTTTATTAAAAAAATCAAACTTAAATGAATTCAAAAATTTTACTCTTTGGTCAGAACATTATATTTTACACACTGCCACTTCTCTAAATAAATTTTTAAAAATTGCAGGTTTTAAAAATATTAAAATCAAATATTTCCAAAGATATAACATATATAATCATATAAATTGGCTCACAAACAAAGTACCAATGGGTAAAATTAAATCAAATTTTAAAGAGTCACTTTTATTAGAAAAGAATTATGATGATTTTTTAATTGAAAATAAAATTACTGATACACTTATTGCTATTTGTAATGCCTAAAGTAATTATTAATAAGATTGAGTGCTATAGAATATCTAGTAAATATGGTGATGGTAAAGTTTTTGGGCAAGCAAGAGGTGTAAAATCTATAACTATAATTGCAATTCATACAAATAAAAAAATTATTGGTTATGGTGAAACTTATGCAGGTGTTTATACGCCAGATGTTATTGACGAAATTGTTAAATATTTAAGTAGTTACTTTATTGGTAAGCAAATTAATAACGAAAAAATATTAGATCAAATAAATATTCCTTTTGTGGGTCAATACGGTCTAATTAAAAGTGTGTTAAGCGGCATTGAAATTGCAATTTATGATATTTTATCAAAAATACATAAATTATCTTTAAGTAAATATTTAAATCATAAGTCTTCAAATTCAATAAATATTTATGCGAGCGGAGGTTCCGTCACTTATGATATTAAAGAAATATTAAAAGAAGTAAATTACATACAAGATAAAGGTTTTAAATCTTATAAAATGAGAGTTGGTTTTCAATCGTTAAAAAAAGATATTGGAAGAGTTACAAATGCAATTAATAATCTTAATTACGATAGTAAATTAATGATTGATGCAATAATGGGATCATTAAAGAAAAAATGGAATTATAATGAAGCAATTAGTTTTATATCAAATATTAAATCAAAAAAAATTTTATGGATCGAGGAACCATTAGATCCGTCAAATTTAAAAGATTACTCTAAATTAAGATTAAACTCAAAGATACCCATAGCTTTTGGAGAATCATTTACTAATATTAATGAATTTACAAACTCATTACTATTAAATTGTTCCCATTACCTACAACCAGATGTTACACACTGTGGAATTCAAGACAGTAAAAGATTAGTAAAAATAAAAAATAAAATAAAAATTGCAATGCATTGTTGGGGTAGTCCAATCTCATTTTTAGCCAATCTGAATTTTGCTTTAGCTTATTCTAAAGTTGAATACATGGAGTATCCTTTAGTTAAATTAGAATTTATGGAGCATCAACTTGATAATTTAATTTATATACAAAAGGGTAAAATAGTATTTAATAATGAGGTAGTTGGATTAGGTTTAAATATCGATAAAGAATATCTAAACAAATTTAAATTTATAAAAAAAAGTGGATGGAGCATTTAATGATTATTGCTTATGATTTTAATAAAAATCTACAAATGTACAACCTTAAAGAAATTTATAAAAAAAATTTGAGAAAAAATCATAGAGGAATTAAATTCATAGATATTGATAAAACTCATTCAGATAAACAGTTGCAAAAAATTGATATATATTGGGGTAATAGATTAAATATAGAAATTTTAAATAAAATGAAAAATCTTAAATGGGTACATCTTGGTTCCTCTGGTGTAAATAATGAACTAAAAAAAATTATATTACAAAAAAAAATTAAACTTACAAATTCAAGTAATGTTTTGATAAAACCTATGGTTGCTTCTTTAATTGCATATATTTTTAGTTTAGCTAGGGGTTTGCACTTTGCAATAATATTAAAAAATAAAAGAAAATTTGATAGAAAAAATTTTGAAAAATATATTAAAAATATTTTGGACGTATATGACTCAAATATTTTAATAGTTGGTTATGGCTCTATAGGTAAGGAATTAGCTAAAGCATTAAAACACTTTACACCAAATATATTTGGAATAAAAAAAAATGTTAAGACAAAAGATAATTATATAAAAAAAATACATAATCTTTTTGAGATGCCTAAAATTATCAATAAAATGGATATCATTGTTAATTTACTTCCTGATAATAAAGAAACGAAACAGGCATTTAATAAAAAAATTTTTAAAAAAATGAAGAAAAATTGCATATTTATAAATTTAGGAAGAGGTGAAACAGTTAATGAAAAAGAACTTCAATATTTTATTTCTCAGAAAAAAATTGGATCTGTAGGTTTAGATGTATTTGATAGAGAAACAAACTATATCAATGTCTATCAACCTCTTAAAAAAACTTCAAAATTTTTAAATTTTGAAAATATTATTATTACTCCACACGTTGCAAATATTACTAATACTTATTGGAAAAAACAAATTGAACTCTTTTCAAACAATATTGAAAAGTTCAAAAAAAATAAAAAAATGCAGAATATACTTTATTAAATATGAAAAAAAATATTATTGCAATTATACCTGCTAGGGCTGGGTCAAAAAGAGTCAAAAATAAAAATATTAGATTTTTAAATGGCAAACCCCTAATTCAATATTCAATTGAAGAAGCGCAAAAATCAAATTTTATAAATGAAATTGTTGTTAGTTCAGACAGTATTAAAATACTTAATTTAGCTAAACAATATGAAAATATAAGTATTGTAAAGAGATCTAAAGATTTATCTAATGATAAAGCAGAATCTTTTCCAGTTATTGTTGATGCTATAAAAAAAATAAGTATTTCTAAAAATAAAAAATTTGATTATTTCATAATGTTGCAACCAACATCACCTTTAAGAAAAGTACGAGATATAGATTTTTGTTTAAAAAAATTAATTAATAAATTTAGTTATGATAGTATTGTAAGCGTAGTTGAAGTAGGTGGTTATCATCCATTAAGAATGAAAAAGATCGTGAACAATAAATTAGTTAATTATATAAATCAGAAAAAAGAAAATATGAAACCAATTGCTAAATTACCTAAGGTATATATAAGAAATGGAGCAATTTACGCTTCAAAGCTAAATGTTTTGACTAAATATAAATCACTAGTTGGTAAAAAAGTATTACCTTATTTAATGAGTTCTCAATTATCAATAAACATTGATGAAGAATTAGATTTCAAACTTGCTGAATTATTTATTAATAAATAATTTTTAATAATATCAAAAATTGATTTTTTTTAATTTTATCTATAATATCTTTAATTTTGGCGGAGTAGCTCAGTTGGTCAGAGCGCACGGCTCATATTCGTGATGTCGGGGGTTCAAATCCCTCCTCCGCTACCAAAAGAGTAAAGATATAGTTATGAAAATATTAATTACAGGAGCTGATGGGTTTATAGGATCCCATTTCTCAGAATTACTCATCAAAAAAAATTTTGATGTAAAATTATTAGTTCAATATAATTCTAATGGTAATCTTGGTAATTTAGAAAATTCAAAATATGTTTCAAATAATAATATTGTGTTTGGAGACATAAGAGATCAAGAATTTTGTAATAAACTTTTAAAAGATGTAAACGTAATATTTAATTTAGCTGCCTTAATTGCAATACCTTATTCCTACCAAGCAATCAGAAGTTACATTGATACAAATGTCATTGGAACAATGAATTTATGTAATAGTGCAATACAAAATAATCTTGATTTCTTCTATCAAATTTCAACCAGTGAAGTTTATGGATCTGCACAAACTATCCCAATGAATGAATCACATCCGCTTCAGCCTCAGTCGCCTTATAGTGCAAGTAAAATTTCTTCAGATAATATAGCTCTTAGTTATTATTATTCTTTTGATTTACCTATTTCTATTATAAGGCCTTTTAATAATTATGGTCCAAGGCAATCATTGAGAGCGGTAATACCTACAATAATTTCACAAATAGCTCTTGGATCTAAAAAAATAAAGTTAGGAAGTACGAATACATCTAGAGATTTTAATTTTGTAGAAGATACTGCTAATTTTCTTATGAAGATTATCGGTAACAAAAAATTGATTGGCAAAACAATTAATTTTGGCACAGGTGATGAAATTAAAATATCTGATATTGCAAAAAAAATTAAAAATATAATGAATAGTGATATAGAAATTGAATTAGATGAAAATAGATTAAGACCTGAAAATTCAGAAGTTTCAAGATTATGTTGTGATAACACTCTTATGAAAAGTTTGGTAGACTTTGAGCATGCCTACAATATAGATAAAGGATTAATCAATACTGTAGAATGGTTTCAAAACAATAAAGAAAATTTTACTAATAAGTTTCAAATATATAATAAATAGTTATTTATTAAAATCTCTTGTGTTTTAATAATATTCATAATAATTAGAATTCAATATCGCGGGATGGAGCAGCCCGGTAGCTCGTCAGGCTCATAACCTGAAGGTCGTAGGTTCAAATCCTACTCCCGCAACCAATTAATAATTTTATTATGAAAAAAAATATCCTAATTACTGGTGCTTCAGGATGGTTAGGTATAAATTTAATTAATGCATTTTTAAATGGAATAGATTTATATGAGGAAACAAAAAATTTATCTAATGAAATAAATTTAAATGTATTTTTACCAAAAGGGGAGGAAATAAGATTAAAAAAATTATTTGGAGATAAATTGAATTATTTTACAGGTGACATAACTAACATTAGTGACTGTAGGAATTTTATAAATAATTTTGATAATTTTGATCTTTTTCATTTAGCTGGAATAATTCACCCAAAAAAGATTTCGGACCTATACAGTATAAATTATCAAGGAACAAAAAATATATTAGACAATTGTAATAAATCAAATTGTGATAAATTTATTTTTATTTCTTCAAATTCACCTTTTGGTATTAATAAAAACCAAAATGAACCATTTGATGAAAATTCAAAATATAAACCATACTTAAGTTACGGAAAATCAAAGAAATTAGCAGAAGAATTTGTAATAAATTATTGTAAAAAGAAGTTTATAAATTTTATTATTGTTAGACCGACTTGGTTTTATGGACCTTTTCAACCGAAGAGGCAAAACTTATTTTTTGATATGATTATTAATGGAAAAGTTCCAGTAGTTGGTAATGGTTCAAATCTTAGATCAATGACAAATACGGAAAATCTATCTTATGCACTTATCCTTATTTGGAAAAATAAAAAAATTAAAGATGATATTTTTTGGATTGCCGATGAAATGCCTTATTCATATATAAGTGTCATAAATAATGTAAGAAATATTCTAGAAGAAAAATTCAAAATCAAAGTAAAAAATAGAAATTTATATTTACCTAATTTTTTGAGTCTAATTGCATATATAGTTGACTACTTTTTACAAAAATTAAATTTATATAATAGCAAAATACATGTTTTATCGGAGTTAAATAAAAATATTTTTTGTAATATCGATAAAGCTAAAATAATCCTAAATTACAAACCAAAAATAAATTTAGAAAATGGTTTAGAAAGAAATTTCAACTGGATGTTTAATAAAAATAATAATCATTATGACTAGTCATTTAGTATCTGGAGCTTCAGGATACTTAGGAAGTAATATAGTTAAACACCTAGTAAAACTAAAACATAATGTAGTTTCATTTGATGTAATAAGGGATGAAAATATAGCAAAAATATCAAATTTTTATCAAGTCGATATAACAAATAAACATAGTTTAGAAAAAATCTTTAAAGAAAATAAAATTGATTATATTCATCATAATGCAGCCTTAGTACCATTAACTAAACAAAATAATAAGTATATAAAAGTTAATTATGGTGGGACGAAAAATATTTTAGAATTAGCTAGCAAATATAAAATAAAGCATTTCAGTCATATGAGTTCATCAGCAATTTTTGGAAATAATAATTACATGCATAAAAAAGTTGACACGAATAATTATAATCCAATTGGAAAATATGGTTACTCAAAATATTTAGCAGAAATAGAGGTTTTAAAATCAAATATAGACCAAAATTGTAAAATTGACTCGATATCTATCATAAGACCTAGGCCAGTTATTGGTAAAGGTAGATTAGGTATTTTTGAGATACTATTTGATTGGATTGATAGTGATTGCAACATTCCAATAATTGGAGATGGCACAAATAGATTCCAATTTGCTCATGTTGATGATTTGTCTCAAGTTAGTATAGAAACAGCAATTGGAGGAATAAATGGTATTTTTAATATTGGTACTGACAAATTTACAAATTTAAAGAATGATTTAGAAGAATTTATAAAAATTATTGGATCGAATGTTAAAATAATAAAGACAAAAACTTATTTTATAGTAAATTTGTTAAGAATATTAGATAAGATTAATTTATCACCACTAAGTGTATGGCACTACATGTCATATAGTTGGGATTTCTATTATGATTTAGAAAATACTTTTAAAGTTCTTAAATGGAGACCAAAGTATTCAAATGTTGAAATGTTAGTAGAATCTTATGAAGAATATAAGCAACAAGCTAAAAGATTAGAAAATAATACCTCGCCTCATAGAAAAAAAGTTAAACAAAAAATATTAAAACATTTGAAGTTTTTATTTAAAAGATGAAAATAATTAATTTTATAATTTTATCATTTTTGTTTCATATTATATTGATTCTAAAAAGATTTATCTACAATGAATCAATATTTTTTTATGATGCGTTATTAATTCTATTTTTATTTACATTATTTTTAATTATTCAAAACATTTATGGCATAATAAGTAACAAAATAAAATTTTCTTCAAATTTAAAAATTGCTTTTTCAATATTCTTTTTTAATTATTCAATTATAATTACTTTACCTGCTCTTTCTAATCGATCAATCTCTATTTTTTTACTTAATTCAATTAATGAGGAGCATCTATATGAAAATAAAAAGGAGTCTATAATATTTGACTATTTAGATAAAACCAAACCAATTAATAAAAGAATTAAAGAACAAATAATTATTGGTAATATTGAAAAATCTAATAATAAATATGTAATTACAAATAGAGGAAAGGTTAGTGTAAATATTATGAATTTTATTAAAAAGCTTTATTCAGTTGATTAATGTTTTTTAATTTAATTAGGTATAAGCACATCTTAAAGAATTCATTAATTTTTATACCTTTATTTTTTAATAAAGATTTTTTAAATTTAGGTTCAATATTAATACTTTTTGTATATTTTTTATCCTTTTCTTTAGCATCATTTTCTATTTATATATTTAATGATTTATTGGATTTAGAAAAAGATAAAATAAATCCATATAAAAAAAATAGATTAATTGCTTCAGGTAAAATAAATAAAGTATTTGCCTTAAATATTTCTCTTATTATTATTTTTGTAAATTTTTTATTAAATATATATATATCAAACTTAATTTTCTTTTTTTTATTAATAATCTACTATTCAATTAATTTTTTTTATTCTGTCTTATTAAAAAAAATAATATTTTTAGATATAATCATATTGTCTTCATTTTATGTTATAAGATTGCTAGTTGGTCATTATAGCATTGATATTGAGGTAAGTTCCAACATACTAATTTTAGTTTTTTTATCTGCATTTATAATCAGTTTAGGAAAAAGATACTCTGAATATGATTTTAGTATTTACAAAAATGCCATAAGTAAAAATTTACTTTTTAATATAAAAATTGGTGTTTCAATCTTGTTAATAATTTATTATTTATTTTTTATATCTTTGAATAAAACTATTGATAAATTTGGATATGATTTCGTAATAACTATTGCTCCATTAATATTTGGATTATCAATGTATTTTATATCAATTAAAAAAAATATATATAAAGATCCAGTAGATATTTTTACAAGAGATTACATGGTAATTATAAGTTATCTGATTTACTTTTTATCTTGTACATTCACTATATATATTTACTAGCTCATGAACACAAATACAAATTTTTATGGTTATTATTTTATTTTTCTCCTTTTTTTATCTCATAGCATCTTCAATTTAAACTTACTTAGCAATACATATCTATTTCTTGCATTAGTTTTAATACTCTTTGTTTCATTAACAAACAAAATTCAATTTCCAAGTTTTAAATTTTTTGAATTTGAAAATAAATTTAGTTTAGTGTCGGTTTTAGTTATTATTTTAATAATATTTCCTTCTTTGTATTTGCAATATTTAATTTTTAACAATGATTTTAATTGGGGAGGTGATCACAGAGATCACGTTCAATGGTCTCTTGTAAATACAGAATTTTGGATCTCAAAAATTTTTTCCGAGAGAGGAAATATAAACTTTATCAAAAACAAATCTTTTTTAGAATTACTTATTAATTCAAGAATTTTTCTACTTTTTTCATTAATAGCAATTTTTTTTATTATATTTAAAATTAAACTAAGTAGATTTTTTTTAATTCCTTTATTTTTATTAGTTTATTTAATTTCATATTTCGAAAATATAACTACTCCCACTCCTCAAGCAACATATTTTATTAATAATGTTATAAATATATTTTTACATATCTTAAATTTTGATTTCATGAGTGGAATTGGAATTACAAATTTTTTAAGTATTTTATTTTGGTTACTATTTTTACGACCAATGATTTTAGGTCAATGGCCAGATTGGAAGATCTTACCTTTTGCTCTTATAATTTATTGGCATTCTGAAATTTTATATTTTATTAATTTTGGTTTTATTGAGGCCTGGAGTCTAATTTTTTTGTTTACAGCTTTTGAGCTAATTATAATCAAGGGAAAAAAACATTCAGATATTTGTTGTTTATTGATAGGAGTGGGCGCTTGTTTTAAGCCACCTGTAGGTTTATTTCTACCATTTTTCTTATTATACGGAATAAGTCTGCATGAAACTAAGTCTAATTTTAAATTGCTACTCTCTTTTATTTCAGCAATCTTACCTTTACAAATATTCTCTCATTTAAGAGAGGCCAACTCTTGGCGATGGTCACCAATTGAATTAGAAAATTATAGTCTATACACATATAAATCGGAGACATTCTATAAGTGGCAATATAGAATTAATGATTTCCAATTTTATTTTTTAATCGCTTTATTATTTTTATTTCTTTACATAGTTTACAACATTCTTAAGTGTAAAGATAAAAAATTATACATTTTTCTTTTAATTACTTTTTTAGGGCTTTTTTCTATATATTTTTTTAATTTGAAATTAATTAATTATTTTTTATGGATAAGATATTATATTTATTCTTTTATCCCATTATTAATAATATTAACGATCATCAGTTACAAATACTCAAAAAAGATCTCAATATTTATATCAACTTCAATTATTTTATTTGCTTCTATTAACCTATCAAATTGGTATGAAATTAATAGGAATAATCTATATGAAATGAATTTTTCAGGTCAAGATGCTGGCCCTATATTTATGGGCATTAACCAAATAATTAATACTAATAATAAAATTTTAAAAGATAAATCTATTAATAAAATAACTATTAGTAGAAATTTTAATTGGATTTATAATGTCCCAATATATCTATTTAATGATATTAAATTAAATGCCTCTAAAAAAGGTGATTTAATTTGTGATTGTAATAATGAAGAGGCAATAATAAACTTTTTCCCTATCGAAAATAAGTATTTTAATAATAAAGATAAAAAAAGATTCTTATATAAAAGAAGTTTAAAAAAACAATGTATTGAAAAGATGGAATTAACTTGTTCTCATATTTATAGGTTAAACGATAAATCTAATCAAACAATAAGTATTTTAGGGATAAGATAAAATGACAAATATCGTAATTTTACTTCCTTGTCTTAATGAAGAAGATACTGTTGGAATGTGTATTGAGGAGATAAATAATACAATAAATAAATTAAATTTTAATATTGAAATCATTGTTGTTGATAATGGCTCTACTGATAAAACAATAGAAATAGCTAAATCTTATAATGTTAAAGTCCTTGACAGCACTGTTAGTAGTAGATTTGGTTATGGAGCAAACATACAATATGGCATACTTAATTCTAAAGCTGATATTTTAATTTATGCTGACTCAGATTTTTCTTACCCTTTTGATGAAATAGAAAAATTTATCAAACTCTTAATAGATAAAAGTATGAAAATTGATGTTGTTATAGCAAATAGATTTAATAAAGATATGGAAAAAAATGCTATGCCTTTACTTCATAAATATATTGGCACACCAATTCTTACTTTTATAGGAAACTTATTCTATGATTTAAAAGTAAGAGATATTCATAGTGGTATGAGAGGTATCAATGTAAACTCATTCAAAAAACTTAATTGTAAGTGTGATGGAATGGAATTTGCTATAGAAATGTTGGTTCAGTCAAAAAAATATGGACTAAAAATTGTTAATCAAAATATTAAATTTAGAAAAGATAGGAGAAACAGACCTCCTCATTTAAATACTTGGAGTGATGGTTGGAGAATTTTAAAATATCTTATTTTTAATTAGAGTTGTTTTTAAATTTATTGCTCCAAGCACTGACATAAAAAGTAAAGGTATCAAAATTACGACCCTATATCTCCAATCATAATCTATCCATGTTATTGCGTGAAAATTTGAAAAGGATAAGATTACGATTGAAATAATAACAATTAATTTTTGATAATTATGATCAAAATTTTTTATTCTTAATAATGATAATAATGATAAAATAATCATTGGAGTATAAACAAATAAGTTAATTATATTATGATTATTACTAAATTTAATGTCAATAAATTTAAAAAAATAAAGGCAACGTAAAAAATATAATTTTATGAAATCTAACAATTCATTTGAACTGGTAAAATTTATATAAGGCCTATCATGAATGACAAAACCAGCTTCATTAAAACTTTTAATTAAGTTAAGCGTATAATTATCAATATTAAGAGAATAAATTGAAAAATGAATTAAGCTTGTAATTACTATTCCTGTAAATAAATTAAAAATCAGTAAAAAAATTAATTTATATTTTATATTTAAATTAATAAAATTAATTATAATTAATTGAACTAAAATATATATTAAAACAATTCCAGTATTTTTTAAAAATAATGAAAACAACAGAAAGAAAATAAAATAAATATAATTTTTTCTATAAAAATTATAAATTACAAAAAAAACAAATATGCTAAATATAAAATCTGGTAATGTAAAAGCAAACCAAAGAAGAAAATCGTAATTTAATAATAAAAAAAATATTAATAAAAATCTAAAAATATTTAAATCTTTTTTTTCTATTATTTTTTGAGAATAAATAATGAAAAGTATCAAGAATATATAATTGACAAATATATAAAATTTATTCCAGTTATCTTCAAATAATAACGAAACTTTCAAAAGAAAAGTATTTACTATAAATGTGGGACCTTGAAGTCCTTTTTTGCTTATTAAAAATTCAAATATTTCTAATATGTTTAAATTAGAAATATTAATAGTCTTAGTCCATATTAGATTTCTTTGAACATCACTAGAAGATTGAATTCCAATAAATAATAAAAAAAAAAGTGGTAAAACAAGTGCTATTAAGAAAAATATGAAACTAATTTTAACATTAGTTATTTTTAATATTGTATCAATTTTCATAAAAATTTTTAGTTAACTCTTACTCGATTCTTAAAAAATTCACATAAATGTTAATTATTTAGATAAAAATAGCGGAAATCTAACATTTTTTATTTTTTTTAATGGTTTGACAAGGAAAATTAATACCTTTATAGGCATCTACCTTTTCTATTTGAAAAGTTCGTTTACTGTTATATGTTAATTTATATTAGTAACGATATGCTCTTTAACAAGTTAATAAGATAATAAAGAGATACGTAGACAA
>CENJ01050285.1_pt1 | contig 17565 bp, 21 predicted proteins | sample 356161 | NCBI WGS metagenome assembly CENJ01 (sample SAMEA2619531, study PRJEB7988) | marine metagenome | biome: marine biome (ENVO:00000447); feature: surface water layer (ENVO:00002042); material: "saline water (ENVO:00002010), including plankton (ENVO:xxxxxxxx)" | depth 5 m
ATCTAGCCACTCATAACTTTTACCCTCAGTCAATGATTTTTGAAATAAATTCTGTATGTTACTTTCAACTTCAGATTGTGCTGTTAAAATTTTCGAAAAAATTAGAAAAAAAAGGGTGAGGAAATTTATTTTATTTAGAAGCATACATATTTATATTTTCGACAGATATTGGATTTTCTCCTAGAATCATTAACCTCTCAATAACATTTCTTAATTCACGTATATTTCCACTCCATGGGTAATTTTCTAAAGCGTTTATTGCTTCTTTAGTAATTTTCTTTAACGGTAAGCCTTGCTCATTTGATATTTGTTCAATAAAATAAGTACTTAAAATTTTTATATCAGACTTCCTTTCAGATAGAGTTGGAATTTTTATTTCGATTACTGCCAATCTATGAAAAAGATCTTCTCTAAAATTATTTGATTCAATTAATTTCTTTAAATTTTTGTTGGTAGCAGCAATTATCCTCACATCTACCTCAATTTCTTTTTCACTACCTACTTTCTGAATTTTGCCTTCTTGTAAAGCTCTTAAAACTTTAGCTTGAGCTTTGAGACTTAAATCACCAATTTCATCCAAAAAAAGTGTGCCACCATTAGCCAATTCAAATTTTCCAACCCTGTCTTTAATTGCTGATGTAAAGGATCCTTTTACATGACCAAACAATTCACTTTCAATTAATTCAGATGGTATAGCAGCACAATTTACCTCTATCAGGGGATTTGCGCATCTAAGACTCTTAAAATGAATTTGCTGAGCAACCATTTCTTTTCCAGTTCCATTTTCTCCTGTAATTAAAACTCTTGCATTGGTTGGAGCAACTTTATTAATTAGTTTTAAAACATTATTAAATTTGGTAGAATTACCAATCATCTCGTGCTTTTTGATAAGTCTTTTTTTAAGTCTATTGTTCTCGGTTTGAAGATTTTTTATTTTAAATGCATTTTTTATAGAAATCAACAATCTATTTAAATCTGGTGGTTTTTCAATGAAATCATAAGCACCAATTCTCATTGCCTCAACAGCGGTTTCAATATTCCCATGACCTGTCAACATTATAAAAGGTGTAATTATATCTTTATTATTGGCAAATTTGAGAACATCTAGCCCATCTTTTTTGGGCATTTTTATGTCACAAACTACTAGGTCAAATTTATCTCTAGATAATTTTTCAATTGCCTCGTTTCCATCAAACGCCTCAGAAATTTTAAACTCTGGGTTCTCATCAGCTAGGATTCTTTTTAAAACCCTCCTGATAGGCTCCTCATCTTCAACAATCAAAATCTTTTTCATCAAATAAATTTAGGAAAACATATCCTTAACTTTTTCAAAAAATGATTTGTCAGACTTTTCAGGTCTTGGTTCAAAATTTTCATCACCTTTCATTCTTTGAAAAAATTGTTTTTGTTCTCTATTTAAAACCTGTGGTGTCCACACATTTATGTGAACCAAAAGATCTCCCTTGCTATAAGAATTTAAGTCTGGCAAACCTTTGCCTCTTAGTCGTAAAGTCTTCCCAGATTGAATGCCTGATTCTAATTTAATTCTCACCTTACCTTCCACTAGCTGAACTTCTTTTGAACAACCTAGTGCTGCTTCAGAAACAGAAATATATAGGTCAAAATGTAAATGACCCCCGTCTCGAGTAAATTTATCATGTTCTAATTCTTCAATTAATACAATTAAATCTCCAGCTATCCCACTACCAAAGGCCTCATTTCCCTTGCCAGATACTTTTAATTGCATACCCTCCTCAACTCCAGCTGGAATTTTTATACTTACCGTTTCTTCCTGAAATATCATCCCATTTGAATCACTTCCTTTAGGTCTTTCCTTAATTACCTGGCCTGTACCGCTACAACCTGAACAAGTTGTGGTGGTTTGCATTCTGCCCAAAATTGTATTAGCTATTCTAACGCTTTGACCACTTCCTCCGCAATCAGAACAACTTGTAAAATTTACCCCCTCAGCTTTAACCTTTCTTTTAACCTTTACTTTTTTATCAACTCCATTAAAAATTTCTTGGAGTGATAATTTTACTCTGATTCTTAAATTTGCACCTTTAGACACTCCTCTGCCACTCCCGCCGAAACCTTCAAAACCACCACCAAAAGCGCTTCCAAAAATATCACCAAACTGACTGAAAATATCGTCCATACTCATTCCCGAAGAACTAAAGCCTTGACCACCTTCGAAGGCCTGATGGCCAAATTGATCATACCTGGCTTTTTTGTCTGGGTTTCCTAAAACCTCGTAAGCCTCAGCTGCTTTTTTAAAGTTCAACTCAGCCTCACTATCACCAGGGTTTTTATCTGGGTGATACTGAATGGCTTTTTTTCTATATGCCTTTTTTATTTCGGCGTCGGAAGCAGTTTTAGAAATACCCAAAATGTCATAATAATCTTCTTTCATAATTTATTTATTGACCAACTACAACCTTAGGAAAACGAATAATTTTATCTCCCATCTTATAACCTTTCTCAATTACATCAATTATTTTGCCTGAATTTTTTTTGTCAGTTTTTATTTGAGATATTGCCTCGTGCAAATCCGGATCAAAAGAATCGCCTTTATTGACTCCTAAATCCAAAAGACCATTAGCCTTAAGGATATCATTGAATTTATTATAAATTAATTCTAGACCAACGAAATCAGCAGAATTTTTCATTTTTTTTGATTCTTTTATCGCTCTTGTAAAATCATCTAAAACAGGGAGGAGACTTCCAATTACTTCTTGCCCAGCTGTTTTATACAAATCAATTCTTTCCTTGGTTGTCCTTTTTTTATAATTTTCAAACTCAGCAAAAAGTCTCAAATATTTATCCTCTTCTTCCTTAAGTTCAGTCTTTAGATCATTAATTTGGTTTTCAACCTTTTTTGTATTTGTTTTTGATTTTTGTTGTTTTTTACCAGGGATTTTTTTTGCCACTTTAAATAGTTTATTTGACAAATATCAAATTTTCTGCCAAATTGTGAAAATTGTCAAATTGTCATTCATGTTATCTAGCTAAATTAAAGAAGGCATCTTCTATCTTTGAAAATCTGAAAACAAAACCGGAGTTAATAATTTTTGCAGAACTAACATATTGACTATTAAATATTAATATACTCATTTCTCCAAAAAGTATTCTAATTATAAATTTTGGTATAGATATTGGTAATGATATTTTATTTAATGATTTAGCGTAAAGCTTTATGAATTTTTTTTGTTTGACTGGATTTGGGCTCACTGCATTATAAATCCCGACCCATTTATTAAACATTGATTGCATGATCATGTTTGATAAATCATATTCGTGTATCCATGACTGATATTGATTACCACTCCCAATTGGAGCTACAATATTTAGTTTTGTAGGTATTTGAAGTGTTTTTAAAATTCCTCCATTTTTACTCAAAACAAGACCGATTCTAAAAATTGTAGTATTTATGTTAAGTTTTTTAAACTTATTAATTTCATTTTCCCATTTTAATACAACTTGCTGAAGATAAGTCTCCCCTTTACAATTTGTTTTTTCTTTATATACTTTATCGTACGAAGATTTATAAATTCCTATAGCAGATGCGCAAACTATCTGCTCTATTTTAGACAAACTGTCAAATTTTGATAATGAATTAAACAAAAGTCTGGTAGTCAATAACCTACTAGATAGAATATTTTTTTTTCTTTTTTTGGTCCATCTTCTTGATATACTCTCTCCAGATAAATGAACAATATGAGTAACACCGTCAAAACATTTTTGATCAATTATCTGTTTAAAAGGATCCCAAAAAAATCCGTTAAGGTTTGATGATTTTTTAATTTTTTTTTGGCTACGGGTTAGATAGTTTATTGAATAACCTTTAGATAAAATTCTATCTATAAGAAATGAACCAATATTTCCAGTACCTCCCGTTATTAAAAATTTCATGTTTAATTTATAAAAATTTAGAATTTAATAAGTTTTGATAGCTCTAATCATTTTTTTCTTTTTATTTGGTCCAGGTATTTTTTCAACATCTAATTTTAGATCTTTTAATAAATCAAACAAAATATTCATTGACGAGAAGGTAACAAAAACAGAGTTTTTATTCATTGAATTAACTATGGGATTTATTATTTTTTTTGACCACATTTCAGGTTGAACTCTATAACAAAAAGGATCAAAATAAATAATATCTGGGTTAATTTTTATATTAAAATTTTGTATAGTCGATTTGTTTTTAATCAATGTGAAATTATCTGATAATTGAACTGGAGAGTCCCAATCCGAGTGGTGTATGAAATTAAAAGTTTCGAAACTTTCGTTCAAATTTTTACCGTAATTCAATTTTTTGATTTCTGAAAATTTAAGTGGATGTGCTTCTACAGATGAATAAGTAAGTTTTGTGTTAGATTTAAATTTAGATTCTTTGTAAGTTAAAAAAGCATTCAAACCTGTTCCAAATCCAACTTCAAATATATTACAGGATTTCTTGTTTATATTTTTTTTCTTCCAAAAAGAAAATCCATTATTAATAAAAACGTGTTCCGATTCGCTAACAGCACCATATTTAGAATGATAATACTCATTAAATTGAGGTAAAAATATTGTTGAACTTCCGTCATCTGTTGTACAAATCAATTTTTTAAAATTTTTCATTAATTAACTTTCAAAATGTAAATTTATTTGAGGTAAATTTTAAATTTAGTACTAATTTAGTTTTTTATAAGTTTTACATGCGAATAGAAAAAACATCTATATCAAGATTAAAAGATACCGATTTTAATAATTTAAAATTTGGAGAGACATTTACTGATCATATGTTTATTTGTGATTATGAAGATGGGAGATGGATTGATTCTAGGATTGTGCCATACAAACCAATAGAAATAGAACCTTCTGCAAACGTATTTCATTACGGACAAGCTGTTTTTGAGGGGATGAAAGCTTACAAAGACGACTCAGGAAAAATCTGGCTTTTTAGACCGACTGAAAATTACAAAAGAATATCTATTTCCTCTGAAAGATTAGCTATGCCCGAACTTGGAGAAAGTGTTTTTTTATCAGCTCTAAATAAGTTATTGACTCTTGATAGTGATTGGGTAAAACCTGGAATTGGAAATTCTGTCTATGTAAGACCATTTATTTTTGGAAGTGAATATTGTATTGCAGCTTCACCTTCTAGGAAATATAAGTTTATGATTATTTTATCTCCCGTTCAAAGTTATTATAGTGGTTATATAAAAGTCCTTGTGGCAGAAAAATATTCTAGAGCGGCTAATGGTGGCGTTGGATATGCAAAAGCTGCAGGTAATTATGGTTCACAATTTTATCCAACACGCCTAGCGCAAAAAGAGGGCTACGATCAAATTATTTGGACTGATTCCAAAAACCATAAGTTTCTAGAAGAAGCTGGGACAATGAACATATTTGTACGTATAGATGACACAATAATTACAGCACCAACTACAGATACGATTCTTGATGGGATTACCAGAAAAAGCATTATCAAGATTGCTGAAGACAATAATATAAAAGTCGAGGTGAGACCTATTTCTATTGATGAGGTTATTGAAGCTCATTCAACAGGTAAACTTAAAGAAATTTTTGGTTCAGGAACTGCTGTTGTAGTTAGTGAAATTTCAAGTTTTGGATATAGAGATAAGAATTACAACTTAAAAAAAATTGAAAATAGTTATGCTGCAACTTTAAAGTCGATAATAACTAATATTCAATACAATTTAACTCAAGATCCTTACGGTTGGAGGTCAGAAGTTAGTGCGGTTAAAGTTTAAGTATTTTTCTAATATCAGGTTTAAAATAATTAGGACCCTTTAAAACTTTTCCATCCTCTCTAAAAATTGCCTTTCCATTTTTCCCAAGTTTACTCATATTTGAACTTTGAATTTCATGAAAAATTTCCTCAATTTTATTTTGAAGACCATGACTTATGATAGTACCACATAAAATGTAAAGCATATCCCCGAGGGCATCTGCAATTTCAACAAGATCATTTTCTCTGGTAGCTTTCAAATATTCTAAATTTTCCTCCTCCATTAATTTAAATCTCAACTGTTTGATTTCTTCTGGTATATTAGCCGTTGGCTCATTTAAATAATCAATATTAAATTTTTTATGAAATAACTTTACTGAATCTAACTCTTTTTTTATCATGAAAATATTTATTAGTTTCGAAATTAAAATGTAAAATAGTCAATGTTTACTGTTGGTCAAATTGTTTTTGCTTTATTTTTTTTTGTTTCGTTTGTTGTGATTATTTTTTTGTCCTACAAACAAGACAGAAAAACTATAAAATTATTTTACAGAGATAGTTATAAAATTTTATTTGCGTTTATTTTATTTTTCTTTTTACTATTTTGTATAAAGTATTTTTTAATAGACTAATTTAGATTTAGTCAATTATCAGAGCTTTGGATATTAAGTCTATAATTTTAGTTTTCTTCGGAGGTGGTATTGGAAGTACGGTCAGATATTTAGTTACAAAATACTCCAACAAAATTATAATTTCTTTTCCTTTAGGAACTTCCATATCAAACTTGGTTGGATGCTTTATTATAGGATTATTAGTTTCCTTTCTTGATAAAAATAATCTTCCTAAAAGAGATGCTTTTATATTTATATCTGTTGGCTTATGCGGGGGACTAACAACTTTTTCAACATTTATGCTAGATATATTCTATATGTTCAAAAACGAAAGTTTACAAAATATTTTTACCTATTTCAGTATAAATTTTATTTTGGGATTTTTTTTTATATATCTAGGCTTTTTAATTTTTAAATGATTTAAGAATTTTTAAATTATTCTCAATTTTGATATCAAAAATTTAAGTATGTCCAAAAATACGTCATACTGAAATTACGTACTTCATAATTCTTCCAAATCTTTTTTTTTTCATTCGTAGTGATTATTTCTGTTTAATAGATTTGAATAATAATTAATAAAACAATAAACAAAATATCTATGAAAAAAATCGAAGCAATCATTAGAAAATCCAAGTTTTCTGATGTTAGAGATGCTCTTCACCAGGTAGATGTAAATTTTTTCAGCTACTGGGACGTTACAGGAATAGGTAATGAAAAGCAAGGGCAGGTTTACAGAGGTATAAGTTATTCTACCTCTGATATACAAAGACGTTTTTTGTCAATAGTTGTCAACGATGATTTCGTTGAAAAGACAATAGACGCAATAGTAAAATCAGGTGCCACAGATAAGGTCGGTGATGGAAAAATATTTGTACTTCAAATTGAAGATGCAATAAGAATTAGAACCGGAGAACGTGGCGGTAACACTTTAAATTAATATAACATGGAAAACACAGCTTTATTTACAGCAAACAATGTATGGATGATGGTCTGTACTGGATTGGTATTTTTTATGCACTTAGGTTTCTCTTTTCTTGAAATCGGGTTAACAAGACAAAAAAATACCATAAACATTTTATTTAAAAACTTTTTTGTAATAACTATTGGTTTGTTATTATATATGTTAGGTGGTTTCAACCTCATGTATCCTGGATTTGAAGAAGGCTCAGCGGGTTTTTTCAAATTTGCAGGTTTTGGAATTGGCGCACCTGAAGGAGGAATGACCCCTGGATATGCTGATGGTGGTTACACTTGGTGGACGGATTTTCTTTTTCAAGGAATGTTCGCAGCAACAGCCGCAACAATCGTTTCTGGAGCAGTTGCTGAAAGAATTAAATTAGGTGCCTTTATGCTTTTCACAATTTTTTATGTAGGATTGGTATATCCTATCATTGGATCTTGGAAATGGGGAGGTGGATTTTTAGATTCAATGGGATTTTATGATTTTGCTGGTTCTACCCTAGTACACTCAGTTGGTGGGTGGGCAGCACTTGTAGTGGTCTATTTCCTAGGTGCAAGAATTGGTAAATTTGGTGATGATGGAAAGCCACGCGCGATACCTGGGCACAATCTTCCACTTTCTGCAGCTGGAGTTTTGATACTATGGCTTGGTTGGTTTGGTTTTAATGGTGGTTCTGTTTTGTCTGCAGATCCAGAATTAACATCTTTAACACTTGTAACTACTTGTATTGCGGCAGCCGCTGGTGGTGTTTCTGCTGCGATTTTTTCCAATATTCTTTACAAGACATACGATTTGACTATGTTTATGAATGGTGTTTTAGGTGGACTTGTTGGAATTACAGCAGGTGCAGACCAGATGAGTCCCACAGATGCTACTCTTATAGGTCTAATAGCGGGAATAATTCTTCCACTTGGTGTGTCATTAATTGACAAGTTAAAATTAGATGACCCTGTAGGAGCTATCGCTGTACACTTAATTTGTGGAATATGGGGAACATTAGCTGTTGGAATTTTTGGTGCAATGGCCGGTGTTGATCAGTTTATAACGCAACTAATTGGCGTTGGCGTCATTGGTGCATTTAGCGTTGTAAGTGCAGCTATTATCATATATGCAATAAAAGCAATATCTGGAATAAGGGTAAGCGAAGAAGAAGAATTGAAAGGTCTCGACTTATCCGAACACTCTATGGGTGCTTATGCAGACTTTAGTGTAGATCAAAAATAAATATTAACCTATAATTATTATAAAAATGAAAAATATTAAATACTTATTATATTCAATTTTGGCACTTGTTTCTTTTTCAATAAGTGCACAAGAAGAAACAACCGAAGACGAACCAACATTTTCTGTTGCAGGGTCTATTGATACCTATTTCAGAAGTGCAGATTATGCGCCAGGTACCTCTTTCGCAAATTTACCAGGTTTTGCTCTTGGTATGGCTAACGTTATACTTTCCTATGAAGGAGAAAAATCTGGATTTGTAGCTGATTTTGTATACGGGCCAAGAGGAACGGATGCTGTTTTTGCATCAAACGGTTCATCAAATATTGTAAACCAATTGTATGCTTATTTGAATGTTAGTGATAATTTCACCCTAACTTTAGGTAACTGGAATACTTTTTTGGGATACGAGGTAATATCACCAACTGCAAATTTCAACTATTCAACTTCATATATGTTTTCCTATGGTCCTTTCTCACATACTGGAATTAAGGCTGATTTTACTTTAAGTGAAAAAACTTCATTAATGCTTGGAGTAATGAATCAAACTGACTTTACTGAGGGTAATTTTGATAGTCTTGCGGACACATTCGATTCTCCAGCAAGTAACGCATCATTGGAGCCCTTTGATGGTTATATGTTTGGGGCGCAACTAGGAATATCTGGCCAATACTTAAATTTATTAGCAGGTGATGGTTATACGCAAATTGATTTCACTGGTGGTTTTGATTTGTCTGAATCATTTTTCCTTGGAATAAACGCCACTTCAGCTGATATCGATGGTGCTGGAAAATTCTCAGGTGTAGCACTTTACCCTCAACTTGCTCTTAGTGAAACTTTTACTCTCGGTTTAAGAGGCGAGATATTTAATGATGATACTGGAATATTAGATTCGGTTGGTGGTACTGATCAAGATAATACTTCTTTTACAGTCACAGGAAGCTTTACTTCTGGTAATTTAACAATTAAACCTGAATTTAGGATAGATTCAGGATCAGCAGAATTTTATCAAAAATCTTTAACAGGTACAACTGATAATTTAGCCTCGTTTGTTCTTGCGGCTATCTATGCATTTTAGTGTTTGATTAATTGTTTGGTTTCCCCTCCTTTGCAGATATTTTGTTTTGCTCTGGGGGGGTTTTAAATTTCAAATGATTTGTTTGTTTTTTAGTATTAATTCCATCCTCACTTGAAGATTTTTTGCTTCTTCTGCTGCCTTTTCAGCAAAATCCCCTTCATTTGATGCATAGATAATTCCTCTTGAAGAATTAACTAAAATCCCAATATTTTTATTTAATCCAAAAGTCGAAACCTCTTCTAAACTACCACCTTGTTTACCTACCCCTGGAATAAGAAGGAAGGAGTCAGGAATTAGTTTTCTAACATTTTCTAAATGAATAGCTTTAGTTGCACCTACGACATACATGATATTTTCATTCCCGTTCCATTTTTTAGATTCAAGTATTACATGTTCATAAACTTTTTTACCTTCCGCTGAAATAAACTGAAAATCCATAGCTCCAGAATTTGAGGTAAGTGCTAATATAATTGTGTGCCTATTCTCAAAACTTAAAAAAGGTTCAATAGAGTCTCTACCCATGTAAGGAGAAACAGTTATTGAGTCAAAACCAAATTTCTCAAAAAAGGCTTTGGCATATCTACTAGAAGAATTCCCAATGTCTCCTCTTTTGGCGTCCGCAATAGTAAAAACGTGAGGGTACTGCTTATTAACATATTCAATAAGCCTTTCTAATGAAACTAAACCGTCAATACCATAGGCTTCAAAAAAAGCAATATTGAATTTAAATGCAACTGCAAATTTTACAGTAGAGTCAATTATTGATTTTGAGAAAGTGTATATGGGGTCTTTTTGGTTTACAATATGTTTTGGGATCTTTTCTAAATCTGGATCTATGCCAACACATAAGTATGATTTTTTTAATTTGATTTGCTCAATTAGACTACTTAGTTTCATGTTTTAAAGACCTCTCCAGCATTTTTAAGTTTTTCCGTATTCTGATAAAGTTTTAGTTCTTCAATAAGCTTGTCTATGCCGCCGTTAACTATATTTTGTAAATCATAAAGGGTAAGCCCTATTCTGTGGTCAGTCACCCTACCTTGTGGATAATTGTAGGTTCTAATTTTTGCTGATCTGTCTCCAGAAGAAACAAGACTATTTCTCTTTTCAGAGTCAGCTTCCATTTTTTTAGAAAGTTCTAATTCATAAAGTCTAGATCTTAAAACTTTAAGAGCCTTTTCTTTATTCTTGTGTTGTGATTTTTGATCTTGACATTGAGCTATTATACCTGTAGGCTCGTGAGTCAAACGGACTGCAGAATAGGTTGTATTTACCGACTGTCCTCCCGGTCCAGACGAACAGAAATAATCCACTCTAACTTCGTTCATATCTATTTTTATATCAAATTCCTCTGCTTCTGGAAGTACCATTACTGTTGCAGCTGAGGTATGAACTCTACCCTGAGTTTCTGTTTGAGGTACCCGTTGAACTCTATGAACACCGGATTCAAATTTCAAAAAACTATAAACATCCTCACCAGAAATTTCAAATATAATCTCCTTAAAACCTCCTGCGGTTCCCTCACTAATATCGACTGTGCTTGTAGACCATCCTCTATCTAAACAGTATTTAGTATACATTCTAAATAAATCCCCAGCAAAGATACTAGCCTCGTCTCCACCAGTACCAGCTCTTATTTCGACTACAACATTTTTAGAATCATCTGGATCTTTTGGTATAAGAAGGATTTTTAATTCCTCTTCGAGTTTTGGTATTATGTTGCGAGATTCTTCAAGTTGTTTTTTTGCCATATCCTGAATTTCAGGATCAGATTCATCTTTGATTAAATCAAGTGCTTCTGACTCATTTGATAGAGTTAATTCGTAAGTCTTAAATTTCTCAATTAATTTGTTTAACTCTTTATACTCTTTACTTAAATCAATATATTTCTTTCTATCCGAAACAATATCTGGACTAGATATTAGTTGCGAAACCTCATTGAATCTGTTTTTTATGACATCGAATTTGTCGAGCATTTGATTTGAGTTGAATAAATGCAAATTTACTTATAAATTCTAATTATCAATTTTATTGAAAATTAATTGATATTTAATCAGAACATCTTTATTTATACTTCTCATCATAAAACTTGGCAGTTTTACATTATGATCTACAAGGGAAAAATTAAATTCTCCACTTAAAACTAATATATTTTTAGTTTTTTTTATTTCAGAAGTTATATTTAAATCTCTTGATATCCCATGAAAATTAAGATTACCTGAAAATAAAATTTTATCCTTATCTAGAGAAATTCTATTAGAGTAGTATTCAATTTTAGGAAATTTGATAACTTCCAAAATCTCCAACATGTTCGAATCCCGATTACCATTTCCACTATCAAAATCTTTAACAAACATCGCTAAAGCTATTTGTTTAAATTTTTTTTCTTCAAGGTTTTCTATAATAACACCTCTGATAATTTCATTTTTACCTGACCAACTATGAAGAAAATGCTCTCCGTCATAACTTATAAATGAATCATTACTATCTAAAGACCATTTAATGGTCTGAGAAAAAATTTGATTTGTAATTAAAAATAAAGGGAATATTAATAGGTATCTAATCATTTATTTAAATTTAAAAACCACAACGGCAGCAAAGTAGCTAGCAAAAGTTGTGTAGGCTGAATATTTATGAAAATCTGTGTTTTTTTTTGAAAAATAATTTGTAGCTATCATTCCCGAGAAGTGAATGGTTGCTAAAATTTTATGAGCTTTTATTGAATTAAATCCTTCGACTTTTCTGTTAACCAAAGGTGGTGGAGCAAATAAAGATAGACCCGCACCAGTGAAATAGGATGCTGTAACAATATTGCCTACAGTTTTGTGAGTATTATAAAGATCTCTTTCCCAGTTATTGTAGAGTTTACCGCCTAATATACCTTGAGTAATCATACCTGCAAGAGTTAAATAACCTATGATTTGATGAGATTTTAACATTATTTTTCTAACTTTTAATTCTTTAACTCTTTGTTCTTTGTTGAGCTTTGATATTCCTGTTTTTCTAAATATTCCATTTTTACCCCACAAAATGGATTGTGTAAAAACCATTCTTTCAGGCAGTAACTTTTCGCTTTCTTGGATTTCTTCTTTTTCAAAAAGAGATTCTAATAAAAGTTTGTCCTCCTGCCCATGCAGACTTAGAAAAATAAAAAAAGTAAAAATGATTATTTTTTCTTTCAATCTAAATAAAATTAATAAACAAATGTGCCCTCTTTAGTTTGTATTGTAAGTGACTTTTGACTTGCATTCTCAACTCTTCCAATAATTTGAGCATCGATATTAAAACCTTTTGCAATATCAATTATTTTAACTGCATCATAATCATTTGTGTATAATTCTAATCTATGTCCCATATTAAAAACTTTATACATTTCTTTCCAATCACTTTTTGATTCGTTTTGAATCAATTTGAATAATGGAGGAGTAGGAAACAAATTATCTTTTATCACATGTAGTTTATCAATAAAATGTAATATTTTAGTTTGCCCCCCTCCAGTACAATGAACCATGCCATTAATTTTAGATCTATCAATTTCAGAAAAAATTTTTTTTACTACAGGTAAATATGTTCTAGTAGGAGATAAAACTAATTTTCCAATATCTATATTAACATCATCTATTTTATCTAAAAGTTTTTTACTACCAGAATATATTAAATTGTTAGAGATATTATTATCGAACGTTTCAGGAAATTTTTTACCAATAGACGAATGAAAAACATCATGTCTAGCAGAAGTTAAACCATTACTTCCAATACCGCTATTATAAATTTTTTCATAAATGCTTTTTCCAAAAGAAGCAAGGCCCACAATGACATTTCCATCGCAGATATTAGCATTATCTATAACTTCAGATTTTTTCATCCTCGCTATCACAGTAGAATCAACAATAATAGTTTTAACAAGATCTCCTACATCAGCTGTCTCTCCACCTGTACTATAAATATTTACACCGTATTGTTTGTATTCTCTAATAAGCTGTTCAGTTCCATTTATAATTGAAGAAATTACATCGCCTGAAATTAACTTTTTGTTTCTCCCAATGGTAGAAGAATACATTATATTATTGGTAGCTCCAACACACATAAGATCATCTATATTCATTACCATGGCATCTTGAGCAATTCCTTTCCAAACATCCAAATTTCCTGTTTCTTTCCAATATGCATAAGCTAGTGAGGATTTTGTACCTGCTCCATCTGAATGCATAACAATACAATGATCATCACTATCTGAAAGATAATCAGGAACTATTTTACAAAATGCACGCGGAAATAAACCCTTATCGATATTTTTAATAGAATTATGAACATCTGTTTTATCAGCTGAAACCCCTCTAGATTCATATCTATTTTTAGTCATTTTTCGTTAATAAGACTTTTGATTAAATGTATAGTATTTTTTTTAATTTTTTTTTTAAGATTAAAACAAAAATCAATAGTTTTTTTTGGTATAATTTTAAAAATTATTATAAATATTTATAAAATTCATAATTAATCCTTAGTGTTAATATCTAAACAGGTTATTAACAACAAGTTGAAAATCAAAATTATACATTTAAGGCTCAAAATCGAATTTTATGAGTAAAACAAAATTAGAATATATATGGTTGGATGGATATAAGCCCACTGCCAATCTAAGAAGTAAAACAAAAATAGTAGATAAATTTGGTGGAAAATTAAGCGATTGCCCTATGTGGTCGTTTGATGGTAGTTCTACTCAACAAGCAGAGGGCGGATCCTCGGATTGTTTGTTGAAACCAGTTGCGGTATACCCTGATCCTGTAAGAAAAAATGCATACTTAGTTATGACTGAAGTTTTGAATGCCGATGGCACTCCTCACGAATCAAATGGAAGAGCAACAATTGATGATGACGATAACGACTTTTGGTTTGGTTTTGAACAGGAATATTTTTTGTGGGATCCAGAAACAAATCTTCCTCTTGGTTTTCCAAAAGATCAAACCCCTCAAGGTCAATTTTATTGTTCCGTTGGTGGTAAAAATACCTTCGGAAGAGATGTGATGGATGAGCACCTAGATATTTGTCTTGAAGCGGGGATTAATGTTGAAGGAACTAACGCAGAAGTTGCTGCTGGTCAATGGGAATTTCAAACTTTTGCAAAAGGAGCTAAACAAGCTGGAGACGAAATGTGGGTTGCAAGATATTTACTTGAAAGAACAGCTGAAAGTTATGGTTTAGCAATTGAATATCACCCTAAGCCCCTAGGAGCAACTGACTGGAATGGTTCTGGAATGCATGCTAATTTTTCAAACAACATCTTAAGAACCTGTGGTGATCAAAAAACATATGAAAAAATATGCGAAGCTTTTAGGCCTGTAGTAAAAGAACATATTGATGTTTACGGAGCTGATAACGACCAGCGTTTAACAGGAGAACATGAAACTCAATCCATAAATGAATTTAGTTATGGTGTTTCTGACAGAGGAGCTTCAATTAGAATCCCCATTATGACTGTCGAGAACGGATGGAAGGGATGGTTAGAAGATAGAAGACCTGCATCAAACGGTGATCCTTACAAAATCGCAGGAAGAATAATCAAAACGGTGAAAGGAGCTATTTGATTATCCTATAGTACTATTTAAACAAGCATCCTCTGCTCGGGATGCTTTTTTTTATTTTGTTTATTTTTACGATATGTCAAAAATTTTATTCACTTTCTTAATAAAAATATTTTTATTTCTAGTATTGTTTATCCAGTGTTCTGGAGGTAGCGATGACAATGATCTGAAAGGTTATCTGCAAGAAGAGAGTATTATACCTGACTACGATAATGATCCAATTTATAGTAAAGCTAATGCCAGAAATTTAACGTCTTTCTGGGATATTTTTGTTGAGTCAGCTTCTCTTTACGGTAAAGATTTATCAAACATTACCGATATTGAATTTGTTTCGGAAGCAGACTTAGCTGGTGGAACAGCAGCTCGTGCATTGGGCTCTTGTCATGATTATGTAAAAATACAGGTAGATGAGACTGTTTTTCGAAATTTAACTCTGGGAGAACAACTTTTTTTAATGTACCATGAGTTTGGACATGACGTTTTTAACGCATCTCACGATGGAGGAGGGTTAATGGCTCCTAATGTCCGTTCAGTTGAATATACTTTATTTCAAAGAGAAGTTGAAGATTTCTTTACAGGAGTTGATTATATTGAATGGACCGATGAAGAATGTGACATAATCAGAGAACTATTAAAAACCGAAACACAATAATTAACATGAACTATTATGAAAAGTAAATATAAAAGAAGAGAATTTTTAGAAAATGTATGTCCCACTGTGGCACTAGCAATGTTTGGTGTAAGTTTGATTGAAGCTTGTTCTAAAAGTGATGATGACGGTTATACTGGAAGTTCAGATTCTGCTATAACAGGTGTAACAGTCCAAGGTAATGTTGTTTCTATTGATTTAGATGATCCCTCATTTAGTATTCTTCAATCTAGAGGGTGGATGAATTTTACTCAACAAAACATGCTTATTCTAAAGCTAAGCGACACCTCCTACAGAGCATTTACTAATAGTTGTCCTCATCAAGGTACAAGAAATGCTTGGTCATACAACAGTAATCAAGAAAGATTTGTGTGCTCTAGTCATAACAATTCTTACCCCTCGGATTGTACCACACCTGGTACAACTGATGATGTTTTAGAATGTTACGAAACAAATGTAATGGGCTCAACATTAAGTATTACCAAATCATAAGTATAAATAAGAAATTTAAGCTCATTTTGTTTTTGAGCTTGTCAGCATGCAATACGTTTGACAAAGATAAATGCACAAATATTTATCTTATTAGACATGCTGAAAAAGTCAGAAAGGATAAAAATGAAAAGGACCCACTGTTAAATGAAATAGGAATTTTAAGGGCAAAGAAGTGGTCTGAAATATTTAAAAATATTAAGCTCGATAAAATTCTGTCAACAAACTACAAGAGAACAATATCAACTGCTATTCCTACTTCGGAGGAAAAAAAAATAAAAATTGACTTATATAACCCAGAAGATATAAGCTACAAAACCTTCTTGAAAGAAAACAAAGGAAAGAATATTCTAATCGTAGGACATAGTAACACTATTCCAGGAACGACCAATGTGCTAATTAAAAGTAATTTTTATAATCAAATAGAGGACAATAATAATAGCAATCTTTATTATGTAAATATTTGCAATGGAATAATTAGCCATGAATTACTTTACTACCCTTTGGAAAGAGAAAAAAGCAAAGATTCCATTTAAAAAGAAGTTTATATTTTTATTTACTCTCTAATGATAAATGTATCAAAATATAAAAATATAGTTTTAGACTTTGACGGGGTCATACTTGATGCAAATAGCCAGAGAAAATTAAATATGAAACTTGTTTTAGATGAAAACCTAAATCAAGAATTATCTAATCTTACTTTTGACTATTTTTCCAAAAATCCAGGTATTTCAAGAAATATTTTACTTGGTAAATTTATTAAAGATGAACTTATCTTAAAAAAAGTATTAAAGCAGTACTATACATTAAACCTTTCTACTCTTCATAATTGCAATCTTGTAAAAGGAGTTGAAGAATTTATTATAAAATTTTATAAGTCAAAAAAGATTTTTGTTCTAACAGGTGCTGACGAAGAGGAAGTGAAAAATTTAGTTAAAAAGAAAAAATTAAATAAATACATTTTCTATCTGGGGGGAGGACCAAAATCAAAAATCCAGCACTTAAAAGAATTACAACTTGAAAAACAGACTATTTTCTTTGGAGATAGTAGATACGATAATTTTACAGCCAGTGAATATAAATTTGATTTCGTTTTTGTTAGTGGTTATACAGGTACAAAAGAGGAAAATCTTGAATACAATCGCGTTGGAAAAATAAAAGACTTTAGTGGATTAGTTTAATAAGTCAAATACAACCATCCCTTTTTAATCTTTCCTGTTTCTCGTACCTCAACAAG
>CENJ01172707.1_pt1 | contig 17557 bp, 17 predicted proteins | sample 356161 | NCBI WGS metagenome assembly CENJ01 (sample SAMEA2619531, study PRJEB7988) | marine metagenome | biome: marine biome (ENVO:00000447); feature: surface water layer (ENVO:00002042); material: "saline water (ENVO:00002010), including plankton (ENVO:xxxxxxxx)" | depth 5 m
AATATTTTTAAAAAATATGTAAGGTATAGAAGTATTAAAATTTTTAAAAATTAGTTATATTTTGAGAATATTTTTACCAATAAAACTTTTATATAACTACAACATTTTTATGTGATGTTGTATTCATTTTTGTAGTTTAAATAAGTTTTTTTGAAAATATTTCAGAGAAAAAGATAATTAGGTAAAAATTTAAAAATAAATAGTTGTAGCCGTAACAGAAATTAGAGCATGAGTAATACATTAAACATTGAAAAACATCCACTTACGAAACAAAGAGTCTTCAAAAAAAAGAACATTAAGAAATTCTATATAGAGACTCTTGGATGTCAAATGAACGTAGCTGATTCTGAATTAATTATTGCAATGCTTAATAATGAAGGGTTCATAAAGTCTGAAAGTCCACAAAACTCTGATTTAATTTTTATTAATACTTGCTCTATTAGAGAAAGAGCAGAAGAAAAAGTTCATTCTCAACTAGGACGCTGGGATAAAATAAAAAAAAATAAGCCCGAAGTAATTATTGGGGTTTTAGGCTGCATGGCACAAAATCTAAAGCAAGACATACTTGAAAATAGACCGTTTGTAGATATTGTTCTCGGTCCAGACTCATACAGGAAACTTCCAGAAATAATAAAAAGATCAATAAATGACGAAGAAAGCATTGTTGATACTAAGCTTTCTAGATATGAAGTGTATGAAGGACTTTTTCCAAAAAGAAAAGGCGGGGTAAATGCTTGGATTTCAATAATGAGAGGTTGTGATAAATTTTGTACATTTTGCATTGTACCTTTTACAAGAGGAAGAGAAAGAAGTCGAAATATAGATAGCATTGTCAAAGAAGCTGAAGATGCTGTTTATAATGGTTTTAGAGAGTTGACGCTACTGGGTCAAAATGTTAATTCGTTTAAATATAATGATTATAAGTTTCATGACTTACTTGAAATTATATCTCAAATATCTGGAGTTGATAGAATAAGATACACTTCTCCACATCCACAAGATATTTCAGATGAGCTTTTAGATATAATGCAAAAATATGATAATATCTGTAATTATATTCATTTGCCCTTACAATCAGGAAGTGATAAAATTCTAAAAAGAATGCATCGATCTTACTCGAAAGATGATTTTTTAAGTTTAGCAAAAAAAATTAGGCAGACGCTTCCAGGTGTTGGAATATCAACAGATATTATTGTTGGTTTCCCTGGTGAGACTGAAGAAGATTTTTTGGAAACTATTAGCGTAATGGAAGATGTTAAATTTGATAGTGCATTTAATTTTAAATATTCACCTAGGATAGGAACAAAAGCTTCTGAATACGAAGACCAAATATTAGAAACAATTAAACAAAAACGGTTAGAAAAAGTAATTAATCTTCAAAAAGAACACTCAATTCTAAGAAATAAAAAATTAATAGGGTCAACTCAAACAATTTTGGTTGAAAAACAATCAAAAATGTCTCCAGACCATTGGGCCGGTAGGACTGATTCAAATAAATGGGTTATTTTTAGTAAAGGAAAAGTTAAATTAAATGAAATGGTAAAGGTTTCTATTTTAGATTCTAAAGGAGTATCATTGAAAGGGGAATTAGTTAGCGAGGTAAAAGCTGCATAATGAAGTTATTTAAGACATTTTTTTTAATTATAATTATTTTATTTTTGATTTATTTTTTGAGTATGAACAATGCAAATGTTGATATTGACCTACTTTTTAAAAAATTTAATCAAGTATCAATTTCTATGGTAATATTTGGTGCACTTTCTCTTGGTGTTCTTTTTGGTTATATAATAGCTGTATTCTCGATATTATCCACAAGAGCCCAAAATAGAAATTTGCATAACAAAATAAAAACCTTAACAGACGAATTAAATGATCTTCGAAATGTTGCTGTAAATGAGACTGTTTATGAAAACGATGGAATAAATTAAAATATGTTATACTTATTAATAGATTTATTTAGTTTCTTTAGGAGTCGTTATTCTTCAATTTTTTTCTTTATTTAAATCCAAAAAGACTCCAAAAGTAGAATCTTTATTCTCGGATGCTTTAAATGCACTTTTAAATGGAGATAAAAGTAAGGCCATCACTTTACTTCAGCAGGTTGTTAAGAAAGATACCAATCATGTTAGGGCATATTTGCAACTTGGCAATATATTAAGAAAAGAAAATACTGATAGAGCTATAAAAATTCATCAGTCATTGACTGTAAGACCAAAACTTAGTTCAGATCAAAAGGTCCAAATTCATAAAGCATTAGCTAAAGATTATATAGAAATAGGTTATATCAAGAACGCAATAGAGGAAGCAAAAAAAATACTCTTAATTGAAAAGCATAATCTTTGGTCACTAAATTTTATGATAAAAACTTCTGAAGAAAACCAAGATTGGGAGGAAGCTGCCAAATGGAGTAAGCATTTACAAAAAGTAAGCGGGAAAAAAGAAGTAAATGATTTATCTCGATTTGATATTTATAAAGGGCTTGATTGCATGATAAATGGAAATATTGAAGATGCAAAGTCTTTTTTTAAAATAGCTATCAAAAAATCTCCTGATAATAGTCAGGCATATAAATATTTGGGTGACTTATATGAGAAAAATAGGGATTTAATAAAAGCCTTAGAAAATTGGCAGATTTATGCTACCAAGGATGAAAATTCTGGCATCGATGTATACCATAAAATAGAATCTGCTTTATTTGACCTTGGACGCTATAGTGAGGTAGAAAAATTTTATAAAAAGTTAATTTCATTAGATAAATTTAATTTAGAGGCTATAATAAAACTTGCAAATGTTCTTGAAGAAAAGGGTGAAATAAGTACAGCTTTGACTCTAGTCGAAAATTTATCTGATAAAAATAATAACGATATTAGAATTGATTTAATGAAGCTAAAATTATCCATACCCACTGCAACTCCAATTGAACTTGGACATCAAATAGATGCGATAATTAATAAAAAATCAAAAAATAGCAATGATTAGATTTTTATTTTTCATTTTCCCAGTTTTTATTTTAGCCCAAAATATTGATATGTATCTCTCACTAATTGATGAAGGACAAATGAACTCTGTAAAAGAAAAATTACCTGAATTAATTTCTAAATATCCAAACAGTGCTGGTGTTATTTATCTGCAGGCACTCTTAACTAGGGATGGTATGAAGTCATTAGATTTATATAATTTATTAATTGAAAAATTTCCTAGGTCAAGCTTTTCTGATGATGCGACTGTTAAATTAGGTGAATATTTTTATGCAAGGGGACTTTACTCCCAAGCATGTAGAAGTTTATCGCAATTTCCTAGAAAACATCCTCGCTACCATGACATGCAAAGAGTTATAGATTTATTGGTTAGTTCGTTTCAAGCTGTTGGTCAAAATGATTCTGCTAAATATTATCTTAGCATATACCAAGGTATGTTTCCTTATTTGGATGTAGAAAAATATGGCATTAATACTTCTAATTTAAATCCACCAAGTGCTCAAAAAGAGAATTATAGTAATAAAAGGTCTCCTTACGTAATTCAAATTGGTGCCTTCAGTAGTCTAAAGAACGCAAAAAGATTGAAGCTACAAGCAAATCAAATAGGACACGAGGTGGAAATTGTACAAGTGGAAACCAAGGATAGAACTTTAAATGCAGTAAGGGTTATAAGATACAATTCTAAAACCGCTGCAGAAAAAGTCGGACAAAATATTAAAAGAAAATTAGGTGTAGATTACAGAGTATTGTATCGTCCAATTACGGGTTAAATATTTGGGAATGATTGAGTTGCTGGTGCTCTCCGCGGCCTTCAAAGCCGTTGTCTGTAATTTATTTGCAGAGCTGGGTTCGATTCCCAGGCGTTCCCGCAAGATAAGTATTTAATTTTTTTAGATTTTGAATAAGTGAAAATGAAGATTGCCACCATTATTCAAGCAAGAATGAACTCTTCTCGCTTCCCTAACAAAGTATTGGCCCAGATAAAAGGTAAACCTTTAATTGAATATCTTATTGATCAGGTATCTTATAAAAATCTTGATATGCCAATTATTATTGCTACATCAAACAAAGAAACTGATCAAAGAATTGTAGATTATTGTTTAAGTCATAATCTTAAGTTTTATAAAGGTAGCTTATCAAATGTGGCTTCTAGATTTTATGAAATAATTAAAATCTACAATCTTAGCTTTTGCGTAAGAGTTTGTGCAGATAGTCCTTTGCTTGATGGTAATTTGATAAAAAAAGCTATTGCGTATGCACATAAAAATATTGATATTGTTACAAATATAATGCCTAGAACTTTTCCAAAGGGCCAATCTGTAGAAGTAATAAATTGCAAAACATTTCTTGCTCATTATGATAATTTAATCTCGAAAGAAGATCTTGAACATGTCACACGATATTTTTACAATAATTCTAATTCTTTTAATATTTTGAACCTAAAAAACGATAAGGATTTAAGTTATGTTAATTTAGCAATTGATAAAAAGGAGGATTATCAAAAGGTTTCTAAAATTATTTATAGCTTAGAAAAAAATCATTACCAGTATTCATTTAAAGATATAATACGAAAAAATAATTAAAATCAAATATGCTTAAAGTAGGAATAATTGGACTTGGAGTTGGTGAAAGACATGCTAGTATTTATGAAAACGATCCTAGATGTGATCTTTTGGGTATTTATGATTTTGATGATAAAAAACTGAAGTATTTAAAATCTAAATTCCCAAATGTAAAAGTTTATAATAGTGACTTGGATATGCTTAATGATGAAAAAATTGATCTTGTTTCTATTGCAAGTTATGATAATTATCATTTTAAACAGATATTGAAAGCAATTAACAATAACAAACATGTAATGGTAGAAAAACCAATTTGTCTTAATAAAGAAGAATTAAGCCAAATTATTAAGGCTAAATCAAAGAAGAAAAACATAAGGATATCATCTAATTTAATTCTTAGAGCGAATCAAAGAATGGTCGACATAAAAAATGATATAAGTTTATCTAGATTTGGAGATATATATTATCTTGAAGCAGATTATTTTTGGGGAAGAATTGGTAAGCTAAATGGTTGGAGATCAGAGATGGAATATTATTCAATTATTTTAGGAGCTGCAATTCATATGATTGATCTTATTATTTGGATGCTTGGTTCGAATCCGATCTCCGTTTATGCTTTAGGAAATAGACTAGGGTCAAAAAATACTAAGCTTGAATTTAACAGTTTTGCTGTAATGCTTTTGAAATTTCCGAATGATTTAATAGTAAAAATTACAGGAAATGGTCCATGTACTCACCCCCACTTTCATGGTGTTAAAGTTTTTGGTTCAAAACGAACAATGATCCATAATTTTTCGGAGTCATATTTCTTTGAAAGATCTAGATCTGGAATAATTAAAAAAGATTTGAGTAAACAAAATTTCAACAACAATAAAAAAGATAAAATTATTACTAATTTTATAGATTCAATTTTAAATACTGAATTATGCCCAATTGTTAACCAAAAAGACATTTATAATGTCATGGCTGTTTGCTTTGCAGCTGAAAAATCGATTATGACAAAACAAATGGTAAATATTGCTTATTAAATTATTATGAAAACGATTCCTTTTTCAAACCCAGATATTACCGAAAAGGATATTGAGTCGGTTGCTGATGTAATAAGAAGTGGTTGGCTTACTCACGGTAATTATTCAAAATTATTAGAAGATTTATTTTGTCAATATACTGGTGCGAAATTTGCTACAACAGTATCAAACTGTACTGCAGGTTTACATTTAAGTTGTCTAGCAGCTGGTTTTTCTAATAATGATGAGGTAATTGTTCCAGCACAGACTCATGTAGCTACAGCTCATGCGATTGAATACACTGGAGCAAAGCCGATTTTTGTTGACGTTAATTCAGTAAGTGGTAACCTTCAAATCGAATTAATTCATTCGAAAATATCAGAAAAAACTAAAGGTATTATCCCTGTACATATGGCTGGTTATCCTTGCGACATGAAAGGGATAAAAAAAATATGTAAAGATTACAACCTTACTTTAATTGAAGATTGTGCACATTCTATTGGTTCAATTTTTAACAATACTCATGTTGGAAATTTTGGAAAGGCTGGGTGTTTTTCATTCTATCCTACTAAGCAAATTACCACCGGTGAGGGAGGAGTTGTTGTATCAAATGATAAAAAATTTATCAAAAAAGTTCAAACTCTTAAGGCATTTGGAATAGATACTCCTCCTAACCTTAGAAAAAAACCTGGACTTTATGATGTGAAAGAGTTGGGTTATAACTACAGAATGACGGACTTTCAGGCTGCTCTAGGTGTAGGTCAGATAAAAAGATATCACCAAAATTTAAAAAAAAGGAAAAGGAATGCAAAGATCTACAGCTCGATTTTGCATAAAAATCAAAATATTTTGTTTCCTAAGTTCATAAATGATTGCTCATATTTTTTGTTTCAAATATTAGTTTCAGAAAATGTTAATAGAGATTTAGTTATGCTAGAATTAATTAAGAAAAAAATAGGCGTAAGTATCCATTATGCAACTCCGGTACCATATATGACTTATTATAAACAAAAGTATGGTTTTAGAAAAAATCAATACAAAAATGCTGAGTATTTTGGAATGAAGAATATATCGCTTCCTGTTCATTCAAATTTAAAACAAGCTGATATTGAGTATGTATGTTTTAATCTTCAAAAAATACTTGAAAATGCTGTTTAAAAATATAAAGAAAAAAGTCGCATTAATAGGCGGAGCTGGGTTTATAGGGCATAATTTAGCGGTTACACTTAAATCTAGAGGTCATTCTGTTCTGGTTATTGATAATTTAGCAGTCAATAATATTCTTTCTTTTACAAATCAAAATATTAAAAATAGAAGCATATATTGGTCCATGCTAAACAGAAGATTAGAATTATTACATAAAAATCAAATCGAAGTAAATATTGAGGATGCTAGAAATTATAATTTAATGAGTATGATTCTTGATAAATTTAAGCCTGATACTATTATACAACTCGCAGCTGTATCACATGCAAACAAGTCAAATAAAGATCCTCATACAACTTTTGATCATTCTTTAAGAACTTTAGAAAATACATTAGATATCGCAAAAAATTATAATACACATGTAATTTATTTTTCATCAAGTATGGTTTATGGTAATTTTGAAAAAGATATTGTTGATGAAGAATCTAAATGCAATCCGATAGGTATTTACGGAACATTAAAATATTCTGGAGAACTAATTGTAAAAGCCTACAACAATGTATTTGGTATTCCATATACAATCGTTAGACCTTCAGCGCTATATGGTGAAAGATGTGTAAGTAGGAGAGTAGGGCAGGTTTTTATTGAAAATGCTGTCCAAGGTAACAAAATAAATATTAATGGAAATGGTTCAGAAAGATTAGATTTTACCTACATTGATGATCTAGTAGAAGGAGTAGTTTTAATTTTAGAAAATGAAAATTCAAAAATGGAGACTTTTAACTTAACATATGGAAAATCACACTCCATAAATCATATGTTAGAAATCTTAAGAAAATGCTTTGCAAAAGTTGATATTACTTATTCTCAAAAAGATAAGTTTACTCCAAACAGGGGCACTTTATCAGTTGATAAGGCTAGGGAACTTCTTGGATATGCACCCAAACATCACCTTGATTCGGGATATAAAAAATATATTGAATGGTACAAGGAATTTTGGAAAAGCTTGGAAAAGAGTTCTTGATAAAATTATTTTTTAAAAAAGATCTTTGGCTTTCTGATGCCCTTAATAGAAATGTATTTATTTTATTTAACTTTTTAGATGTTAATAAAAATTCTTTGCTAGTAGCCTTCAATGAGCTATGCGATCAACATTCAGGAGAAGATTTATTTATTTTTGTGAAATTAAGAACAGATTGTGTTAAACTGATTAATAAAATTGAAGATCTAGGTTTCAGATTAATTGATACTAATATTCTTTTTAACAGAAATACTAATCTTAATTACAAAAAACATATAAAAAACAATATTCATATCAAATTTGCTGAAGAATATCATAAAAATATTGTCGGAAAGATTGCGTATAAGAATTTTACTTTTTCTCGGTTTCATTTAGATCCATATATAAAAAAATCTCAAGCTGATAATCTTAAAAAACTTTGGGTAGAAAATTTTTTTCTAGGTAAAAGAGGTGATTATATGGTAATTGCTATGCACAATGACAATCCAATCGCATTCTTGCAAATAATAAAAAAGGGAAAAAGTTTAATTATTGACTTGATAGCAGTTTCATCTAATTATAGGGGAAAAAACATAGGTTCATCTTTGATCAATTTTGCTTGTAAAAATATAGAATGTGAAAAAATTATTGTTGGTACTCAGATCAGTAACATACCCTCTATTAAATTCTATCAAAACCTAGGTTTTACTCCAATTTCTTCAGATTATGTATTTCATTATCATAATAAATAGCTATGAAGATAAATAATATAGATACGGATAAAAAAGTTTTTATTATTGCGGAAATAGGTAATAACCATGAAGGAGATTTTGAACTTGCTAAAGAAATGATTTCATTGGCAGCTAAAGCTGGAGCAGATGCTGTCAAATTCCAAACTTTTAATACTGAAAATTATGTTAGCAAAAGCGATCTAAAAAGGTTTGAAATGTTAAAGTCTTTTGAACTGAATGGAAATCAATTTAAAAAATTAAAAAATTATGCTTATGAAAAACATGTTAGTTTTATTTCTACACCATTTGATATAAAAAGTGCAAAATTTTTAGAACAAATCGTTGATGCAATAAAAATTTCGTCCTCCGATAATAACTTTTTTCCACTTTTAAAAACAGTTTTTTCGGGTGATAAGCCGGTAATTATTTCAACTGGATTATCCAATAACAAAGAAATTAAAGATACACTAAATTACATTTTGTCTAAATATAAAAATACCAATTTTAAAAATGAACTAGCATTACTTCATTGCGTAACAGCATACCCCGTAGAACATCAATATGCTAACTTAAAGGCAATAAAAACTATTAAGGATAATTTTAATGTCACTGTTGGGTACTCTGATCATACACTTGGAATTAATGCTGCAATTGCCTCCGTTGCTCTTGGAGCACGCCTTATTGAGAAACATTTTACAAAAGATAAAAACTACTCCTCGTTTAGGGATCATAAAATTTCTGCTGATCCTGATGAATTTTCTAAAATGGTTAAATCTGTACGTGAGGTAGAACTAATGTTAGGAAATGGAGAAAACGTTATTCAATACCCTGAAAAGAAGATTAAGTTATCTGTGCGCAGATCAATTGTAGCAAGCCATGACATTAAAAAAGGTGAAATTTTATCTTGGAAGGATTTTAATTGGGTTAGACCTGGGGGAGGTATTCCTTCTACAGAAACGGAGAATATAATAGGCAAAAAGCTTAAAGAAGATTTGGTGAAAGGACAAAAAATTCAGTACCATCATTTGCACTAAAAAGCTTATGAAAATAATAGTTCTTACGACATTTACCCCTCATCATATTTATTTTGTTAAAAAAATTTCAAACTATTATGACATTAACACCATAATAGTTGAAAAAGAATGTTTAGCTCCTCCTTTTAATACGTATCATGCTTATGAAGCTGAAAGGTATGACTATGAAAGAAAAGAATTATTAAATGATGAAGATTTAAAATTTAACAATTTTAGTAAAACACTTGAGTTTAAAAACATTAATGATGAAGCCTGTGTCAAATTTATTTCAAACCAAAAACCAGATGTAATAATTTCATTTGGAACAGGAATTATTAAAAATAGTATCATTCAAAGATGTCGACAAGGTATAATTAATCTTCATGGTGGAGATCCACAATTTTATAGAGGTCTTGATTCTCATTTATGGGCTATATACCATAAGGATTTTTCTAATTTGAAAGTTTGTTTGCATAGAATTAATAATATTCTAGATGATGGTGAAATAATTGACATGAGGAGTATTAAAATAAAAAAAAATTTAGAGCTTTATATGTTGAGGTCGGAAAATACAAAACTTTGTGTGGAGCTTACTTTATCTGCGCTTAAAAAATTTGATAAGAAAGGCGTTTTCGAATTCTTTCCCCAAAAAATAAAAGGAAGGTATTATTCCTTTATGCCAAATGTTTTAAAAGAAATTTGTTTAACTAATTTCAATAGATTTATAATGAGCTTATGATTGATTTAAAATATTATATCAATAAGCTTCAAAAAGGAAAGCACTCAATTTTTCTTTTCCATGGGGTGATTGAAAAATCCTTTAATGGAATTAGGAATTATACAAAAAAGCATATACTAAAAGAAGAATTTGAGAATTTATTGGTTAATTTAAAAAAAAAAGGAGAACCACTTTCTTTAGATCAAGTAATTAATTTTCATAACGAAAAGACTCCCCTTCCAGATTTCTCATTTTCTATAACATTTGATGATGGATTTGAAAATAATTATTCTATAGCAAAACCTATTTTAGAAAAATTATCTATACCTGCTACTTTTTATATTTCCACAAACTTAGTTGATAAAAATCTAATGACTTGGATCGATCAGATTGAGTTTTGTATTGATACATTAGGCACTAGAACTTTTGATTTACCATGGAACAGTTTGCCTATTAAAGTTTTTTCAAAAAAAACAAAAATTGATTTCCTTGATGATATTAGAAAAAACATTAAAAAAAATCCAAATAAATTTGTTCCAAAAGAGATTGTCAGATACATCTTTAATCATTGTGAGATGGAATTGATCAGTTCTAATGATGGGCCATTAGATAAAAAAATGAATTGGAATCAGGTTTATAATTTACATAGCCATGAATTATTTTCAGTAGGTGGCCATAGCCATAATCATGTGAGCTTGGGGTTATTAAAGCCTAATGAAATGAAAAAAGAAATAATGAGGTCAATAAAATTTCTGAAGGATAAGGCAAATATTGAAACCCAACATTATTCTTATCCTGAAGGGCAGGAAATAGATTTTGACAGGAATGTAGTGCAATTTCTGAAAAAAAACAGAATAAAATGCTGTCCAACTGCTATTTATGGACAAAATGATAACCTTTTAAGTTCATTATTTTATTTAAAAAGAATATTGGTAGTTTGAAATGTGCGGAATTGCTGGGTACATCGGTAAAAAATACATTGAAGAGAATTCAATAAGAAGTACTCTTAAGTTGATGATCAATAGGGGACCTGACAACCAAAGCTGGCAGAAGGTAGAAAAAGAAAATTTCAATATATTTTTACTGCACAGTAGATTAAGTATTATTGATTTAGACAACAGGTCAAACCAACCATTCAAATTTGAAAAATATATTATTGTCTATAATGGCGAAATCTATAATTTTATTGAAATTAGAAAAAACCTTTTAAGACTAGGCTATAAATTCTCTACTAATTCTGATACTGAGGTACTATTAAAGGCATATATCGAATATGGAGAGGATTGTGTTGATTATTTTAACGGTATGTGGTCTTTCGCTATTTGGGATGGTTATAAAGAAAAAATATTTTTATCAAGGGACCGTTTTGGAGAAAAACCTCTTTATTATTTTGAAGATAAAGGAGGGGTTTATTTTGGCTCTGAAGTAAAATTTATTCAAACTCTGTTATCTAAAAAATTATTAATTAATTACCAGTACTTAAATCGTTATTTGGTATATGGTTATAAATATTTATATAATAATGATGAGACATTTTTTAAAGGATTATCTCGTTTAAATAGTGCTACAAATATGATTATTTCAAGAGACAACCTAAAAAAATACAAATATTGGAAACCTAAAATTAAACAGGATCTAAATATGTCTTACAGAGACGCTTTAGAAGGTACAAAGCACCATCTTTTCGAGAGTGTTAAATTACGTTTGAGATCAGACGTGCCACTTGCATTTTGTTTAAGTGGTGGTGTTGACTCCTCATCATTGGTATCGATAGCAAAAAATCATTTAAATCAAGAGGTAGTTACATTCTCAATTATTGATAAAGACAAAAGGTATAATGAGTTAGATAATATTACTGAAACTATAAAAGAATTAGATTGTGAACACTTTTTAATTGAATTAAACTATGATCAAATACTATCTAAATTACAAAAGTTAATAGGTTATCATGGTGCTCCAATCTCCACAATTTCTTATTTGATTCATTCCTTACTTTCAGAACAAATTAAATCCAGAGGATTTAAAGTCTCTATATCTGGAACATCGGCAGATGAAATTTTTACTGGATATTATGACCACTTTAATCTGCATTTATATGAGATGAGAAATCACCAATCATTTAAGTCTCATTTGAAAAACTGGGAAGAATTTATTTTCCCAATTATAAGAAACCCTTATTTAAAAAACCCTCGATTATATTTTGAAGATCAGTCTGTTCGAAATCATAATCACCTTAATAGTGAAGTATTTTCTTCATTTCTTTACCAAAATTATAAATTTGATTTTAATGAGCCAGTATATTCAGAATCTTTATTAAGGAATAGGATGCTAAATGAGCTTTTACATGAAGCTACCCCGGTATTATTAAACCAAGATGATTTAAATTCCATGAAAAATTCAATTGAAAATAGGAGCCCATTTTTGGATGTAAACCTTGTTGAATTTGCTTACTCGATACCTAATCATCATTTAATAAATAAGGGATATTCTAAATATATCTTAAGAGATGCAGTGAAAAATATTTTAAATGACAAGGTAAGATTAGATCGGAGGAAAAAAGGATTTAATGCATCAATACATTCAATAATTGATTTTAGTGATAAAAGTTCTTGTGAATATTTTCTTTCGGATAGCCCAATTTTTGATATAGTCAGGAAAGATAAAATTGAAAAATTATTTAATAAAAAATGGCATGAAAACAGTTATAGTAAATTTTTGTTTAATTTTATGAACTCAAAAATTTTTATTGAGAAGTTTTCGTAATGAAGTATTGTAAAAATTGTATTCTACCTAACACTAGACCAAATATTGATTTAGATGAAAATGGTGTTTGTAATGCTTCAACAAAAAAATTGAAAGAAAAAATTGATTGGGTTAAAAGGGAATTGGATTTTGTAAATATAGTAAAAAAAGTTAAATCAAAAAAAAGAGAATATGATTGTGTTGTTCCTGTTAGTGGCGGTAAGGATAGTACTTGGCAAGTGATTAAGGCTTTGGAATATGATTTAAATCCATTATGTGTTACTTGGAAAAGCCCAGGACGGAATGCTTTAGGTGAAAAAAACTTAAAGAACTTAATTGACTTAGGCATAAATCATATTGACTTTTCAATTAATCCCAAAGTTGAAAAAGCATTCACATTAAAAGCCTTTAAAAAATTTGGGAATCCTTTAATTCCTATGCATATGGCACTTCATGCCATTCCATTACAAATAGCTATTAATTTTAAAATTCCATTAATACTGTGGGGAGAAAATGCAGCATTTGAATATGGAGGAGATATTGAATTAATGGGAGACACATTGAACCATGCTTGGTTAAAAAAATATGGTGTTACAAATGAAACTTCATCAGAAGATTGGGTTGATCATGACTTATCAGTTGAATGTCTTAGAGCCTATCAATGGCCTTCTGATAAAGAGCAGAAAATTGCGGGAGTAAAAGCTCTTTTCATGGGATATTTTTTTCATTGGGATCCTCAAATGATTTATAAAATTTCAAAAAACAGCGGTTTTATTGCCGCAGAAAAGCCAAAAACAGGATTTTATAACTATGCCGATATTGATGATAGTTTTTTAATTACAATTCATCATTGGATGAAATGGTATAAGTTTGGATTTACTAGACTTTGGGATAACCTATCTATTGAAATTAGGAATGGAAGAATAGGTAGAGATGATGCAATTGATATCATAAAGAATGTTGGAAACGAAAAACCGATAAAGGAAATAAATCTTTTTTGTAAATATATAGGAATAAATAAGCTTGATTTCTTTGAAATTGCTTCAAAATTTCGTAACCAAAATATTTGGGATAGAGACAAAAAAGGTAAATGGTATATTAAAAATTTTTTGATAGATGATTGGGACTGGGAATAAATGAAATTTTTTGAAAAAAAACCAACGCGTTCATTTTTGGTAGGAAAAAATGAGGATATAAAAATTGAAGACGGCGGTTTCATTCGACTTGAAAATAATGAGATGATTACATTTGTAACAGAAGATAAAAAAAAATGGGATGTTGTAAAAAAAAATTGGGGATTTTATGCTACCTCCTCAATTAATGATCGGCTTTATAAACAAGGATTTCGATGTGCATTAGTAAAAAATAAAAAAGGATCCATTTACATTATGCTTATCGAAAAAAATAAGTTAGATAAATTTAAATGTTATATTTCAAAGGAAGATAACCATATCTTAATGTGGCTTGATGAGTTATAGATAAAACTATGGGTTTAGTAATATTAGGTGATATAATGCTTGGGAGGTACCAAGCACCATTAATTGAAAAATATGGTATAACAAAAATTTTAAGCGGACTAAAAAAGACCATTGGTAAAAGAAAAATAATCGCAAATCTAGAATGCCCGTTAATCAATTTAAAAAATATAAATGAATATAATAATAGTTTATCCAAGTTATTTGGTAATGAAATTTTTGCCAAACAATTATCTGATAACGGGTTTGAGGCACTCAGCTTAGCCAATAACCATATTTTTGATTTGGGTATTGATGGTTTAATAAATACTCAATCTGTTCTAAAAAAAAACTCAATAAAGTATTTTGGTGCAGGGTTAAACAAGTCTGAGGCAATTAATCCTGTGATCATCAAACTAGATAATTATTATGTAGGTTTTTTAGGATTTAGCTTTTCATACCCTGCTGAGCAAAATAAACCAGGGGTAGCATTTTTGTATGATAATACTGTTGAGCTTGCCATAAAAAAAATAAAGAAAAAAGTGGATTTTCTTATTGTTATGCCTCATAGTGGAATTGAATTATATCAATATCCGCTCAAAAGAGATCAGAGAATTTATAAAAAAATGGTGGATTTAGGAGCAGATATTGTTGTGGGTAGCCAATCACATTGTATTCAAGCTATGGAAAAATATTTAAATAAACATATATACTATAGTACAGGTGATTTACTTTTTGATCACTTTCATGAATATACAAAATCTGATTTTGTTTCAGATATCTCGCACTCTAAAAAATTTTCTATTAAACCGGATTTTGCTCTTACCCAGTTTAGTCTTTTGATTCAAATTGATATTATCAATGATGAATTTGTTGTTCATCATCATACTGTCTTTAATAAGGATGGGTATAATCCCATTATTCTTAATTCAGTTAAAAAAAAATTATGGCAAAAAAAATATTCATCAGTTAATTATAATCTTAAAAACAGTATCAAAATAGATAAAGAAAGAAATACTATTGAGCAAAAATTAATGCAAGACTTAAATAGTAGGGGAGTTTTATAACATTTCAAAATATCTTTTAACTTACAAATCAAATAAAGAAAATAATCGCGAATTAGATCAACGCTTATATAGAGCTATTAATTTTTATAAATTGAATTCAAAACAAATATTGGTGGAAAAATATTTTGATGGATTTGATGGTAACTTAAGAGGCTTTATAGTTTTTAGTGCCACAAAAAAAGTTGATAATTACTTTATTGAAGTTGATAAAATGAAAGTTATTGTTTGCGGGACACCTATGATTGGTTCTGAGTTATTAAACGCAGCAAATATTTTTAATTTATATTTAAGGCACGGATTAAATGGTACGGCAGAAAAAGTTGATGGGAATTATTCTTTGATTATTATTGATGAAAAAAAATACTCTATAAGTATTGTTAGGGATAAAGTTGGTCTTGCACCAGTATATTATTCTTTAAATGATGGGTTTACATGCAGCTCTAATGTTGGTCCTATTCTTAAGTTTAGTTCAAAAAAATATAGTTATAATAAAAAAGTAATAGGTAGATACGCAGCATGTAATTTCAGAGCCAATTACGGATCAAATGAAACATTTTTTAATGATATTTTTCAAATATTGCCTTCAAATTTTCTTACATACAAAAATAATAAAATATTTATAAAACGATACTGGAATCTTGATTCAAAGAAAGATTACTTAAACCTTGAAGGACAAGAATTATTAGACTATTATAAAGATCAAATTAAAGAATCAGTTAAAAATTATCTTTCTGCTTTTTCAAATAAAAAAATGGTGGTTTCTCTTAGCGGAGGGGTTGATTCCGGTACTATAATTGGAATGCTCCATAAATTAACCGGACAAAGGGTTGATGCTGTATCTTTAAGTTATAATGAAAAAACTGAATATGATGAATCTGACCTTATTCGTTATAGCGTAAGAGATCATGCTAAAAATTGGTTCGACATTAAACTAGACTCTTCGCAAATGGTAAATGATATGGAAACTTATTATAATAAATTTGATATTCCTCTAGCTACCATCAGTATATATGGATATGATTATTTATATAGAAAAACTGCTGAAATGGGCTACAAAAATATTTATACAGGAGCAGGTGGAGATTATCTGCAAGCTGGTAATTATCCTTGTTTTTTATACTATTTTTCTGATTTAAAATATTCTAAATCTCCTTTCTTTGAAAAGGAAGTTGATGAGTGGATCAAGAATCATGGAACAAGTAAGTTCCCTAAATCGCACGAAACGGTTGAAAGTTTTTTTAAAAACAATATAGATTTTTCAGAATCTGGAAAATTAAAAAAACAAGAATTATTTTTACCATCTAAAAATATTTTGAATAAAGAATTTTATAATGATATTGGTGATATTAGATCTAATGTAGTGGATTCGTATGGTACTTATTTAAGATCATATTTTGCCCAAGAACTTTTTTTTGAAGCTGTTCCTCCAGGTATTGATGCAGAGGATATCATTGATTGGACTTACGGGACTAAAATGATTTCACCATTCTTTTCAAAAAATTTAATTGAATTAGGATGGGAATTATCACCAAGTGAAAAAATTAAAAATGGGATTAATAAAGTTTTATCTAGAAAAAGTTTGAAAGGAATTTGTGCATTAGAAATCCTTCAAAGAAAACAAAAAAATGGGTTTAATGCTCCTTTTGATATCTGGTTAAGAGGACCATTGAATGACTTTGCTATGGATATTTTTACATCAAATTCATTTCTTGGTAGAGGTATTTATGATGATTCAAAATTTTTTAGGACAATAAAGCAACATATGTCTGGTACTCATAATCATATGATGTTACTTTGGCAAGCTTTGAACCTAGAATTATGGATGAAGAATTGGATAGATAAAAAATAATGATGTTAAATAATTTATCTAGTATTGGGTTTGGATTATATAAAGGCGATCATTCTGATTTAGGCGATGAAAAATGGGTTGAATCTCTAAATTTCGGTCTTCAGAGCGGGATAAATGTAATTGACACTGCTCAGAACTATAGGAATGGAAGAAGTGATATTATTATTGGTAATGTAATAAAAACTTTAGAGTCACAGGGATCATTTAATAGAAAAGATGTATTTATTTCTAGTAAAGCAGGTCTACTTTCAGAAAACATCATAAAATCTGATTCTTTCATTAAGCTAGGT
>CENJ01173571.1_pt1 | contig 17546 bp, 15 predicted proteins | sample 356161 | NCBI WGS metagenome assembly CENJ01 (sample SAMEA2619531, study PRJEB7988) | marine metagenome | biome: marine biome (ENVO:00000447); feature: surface water layer (ENVO:00002042); material: "saline water (ENVO:00002010), including plankton (ENVO:xxxxxxxx)" | depth 5 m
TCAGGAAATTCTTTATCAAAAGAAAATACTACCTATGGTCCTAAGCTACCTCTTAATAGCCAACAGTCTAATAATGCTAATGAGGTGGCCATCGTTAATAAGGAACCAAAAAAACCTGCCAACAAGCCTAAAACGGTAGTCATAAATGAAAATTCTAAAGAAAAGATAAAAAGAATAGAAGAACAAATCTTAAAAAGAAAGAATGCATCTTCCAAAAAAGAAAAAATTATCTCATCAGATAAGAAAGTTGCAGAAAAACAAAAAGTCAAACCAAGGCGTGTTATTAAGAAAAGTTCTGAAGACTTGGCAGCATATGCAATTGAACCTAATCTCAACAATAGGAAAACTTTTCTGAAAATTGGTTGTGATTTGGTTGATGTAAATGTTTACCTTGACGGAAGAAGGGTCGGTAAAACACCGCTTACAAAAAGGCTTCCTGTTTCAGCAGGGTGGCACAGAATAAGGATCGATGTACCCGGAGCAAAAAAGTTTAATAAATCAGGTATCCCAAACCCAGACTTTAGAGATGTTTATGTAACAAAAGGTAGAACTCAGAAAGTAACATTTAAATTTTTAAATGATCAAGAAGAGCCTGGTTAAAATGTTTGAATATTTTATGACTCTATTTCGAGTTTATAAGGTTTACATTTTTTTATCTTTTAATATACTCTTTGGTCAGTTTTCCTCAAATGTTGTTCATGTTGAAATTATATCCGATCCAGAAAAAGTAGAAGCCTCAATTATCTTTGATGAGATTATTGATAGAGATGATGTGTCTGGTTGGATTGATAGAGATAATTATTTTACGTTAAGCTTGTTTAATGTTTCCTTAGGGGGAAATAATTTTTCAGGTAATGATTATAAATATCCTCTTTTATCTGTTGAAGCTGCTGATGCAGGTGGGTCCGTTCAAATAATTTTTAACACGGCTAAAAAAATTGATTCCTATCAACTGATACGGCATGCAAAAGATAAGAACTTATTAGTTATTATAAATTATAGTACAAAAGATGAAGTTTCGAAAGAGCAAGGAGAGCTTGTTAAATCTTTTATTGTTGAGGAGCTTCCTGATACATTTGATGTAATGAAAGATCGGTGGAGGCATCCGATAAATTGGAAAGAGGCTAGAGAACGGTCGAGTATCAGAATTTTATGCGATACCAAAAATCTTCCTATATATGTAGATAATCAATTTGTGGGTAAAACTCCTCTAGATTTTGCTGTAGATGTCCTACCTGGCTGGCATCAAGTTGGCTATTTCCCAACAGACCCTGCGTTAAATCCTGAACCTCGTTCCCCAAAAGAGAAAATGATGGATAATATTCTTAGGATGGGGATTTTAGATGTATATGTAGAGGAGGGAAAGGAGCAGGAAATAGTACTCAATTATCAAAACTTGGATCAGGATGTATTAGCATTTCAAAAAAGTATTACTGCTGGGAGTTGGGTCGGGTTCAGTTTATTTTTCTTATTAATAATGCTTATTAGTTGGGGTGTGTAGTTTAGATAAAAAATATTTTTTAAGAGTAATAGTTGTTTTCTTCACCTTTTTTATAAACAACTATGCTTATACTCAAGCTACTAAAGAAAAAAAAATATCAAAGCCAAAGTCTGGGACTAAACGTGCTTATTATGGATATTGGAATCCTTATAGACGTAAAGCAGATTTAAAAAACAGCCGCGATTTTTTTATTTCAAATTCTTACTTCGAAGTTTCTAGAAACGCTAAAGGCAAAATAAAGACAGTAGTAAAATATAATTCAAACAACGAGAAAGTTGATTCTTGGCATATTAAATGGAACAGGAGTGGTACAAGATCAGAATATAATGTAAAGTTTCATCAAAAAGGTAATATTACAAGATTAGATAGCTTATTGTTTTCTCATAAGCTTAGTGAGGTTAAACCTGGATGGTATGCAAAGGTAAGAAGTAAAAAAGATGGGAGGCCTTTGCGTTATGATATATACGATGAAAATGGTATCAGACTTTACTTTTATAGATTTCATTACGCCCAAAGATCTGATTCCATACTCACAATGGAGACGATACAATCATCATATTTCCGCTCTGATAGCACCTTAGTTGGGAGGCATATATTGTTTATGGAAAATGGAGAATGGCTTAGAGAGATTCATTTTAAAGATGCAAAAAATGAGTTAGAAAGTGTAACAAGGTTTGAAGTGTCTTTACCAAAGGAAGAGACAATCATAACAAGATTAGATAAAAATGGTAAAGAAATTGCAAGTAGGATAATGCAATTATCATATCCTGATAAATATTCATATAGATTTGAGTGGATGCCTGATACCGTGCTCATTGTCGAAAATATTGAAATAAAAGAGGACACTACAATTACATTTATTAGTCCTGTGTTAGCTAGTGTATGGTACGGTGCGCCGTTAATAGGTAGTGCAGCTTTAGATGTGAATTCATCAAACTCTACTTATGGTTTTTTCTTTGCTCCTAGAGGAAATATGATTGTAAGAGGTAAAAAATATAGCTTAGGGATGGAGGTTGTGTCATACTATATACCAATTCAAGATTCTACGGAATCTATCAATGGGATTGGTGCATTTGCAGCTGCTCAATATGATTTAAATAAAAATTTTGAATGGATCCCTCAAAATGTAGAAGCAGCATTAAGGATGGGTGGAGGAATGCTCTCATCCGGATTTGGTTTGTCTTTCAGTGCTTCGTTAGGATATCATTTTATACCGAGTAGAATATATTTAGGACTTTATTCTCAAGCAGTTGTTGCATTTGATGAATCGGGTACTGGTAAAGCTACTGGATGGGGGAGTCTAGGGATCTCGCTAGGGGCTAATGTAGGAGATATTAACCCCGATCTACTTAAACCATATAAAGATAAACTTGATGAAGAGGCTATATTTTTTAATTTAATTAAAGAAATTATTACGAAATCTGATCTAATTTTTGAAAAAGATTATCCTTTAAGTATTGATACATTAATTACAGAGTATTTTTTAGATCCTAAACCATTTGATGCAATTAAAATAAGAACGCCATTTTCCATAAACATAGGTAATTCAAAAATAAAATTTTTATTATCCTATTTAAATTATGCTTTTCAGCCGAAAGATATTAGTGATCCAATTTTTGGTAGCCACGCATATTTTTTTGGTACTGAATTCAATTTGGATAGATTTTTATCTTTTGGAGGAAATAATCTCCGTAAGAGCTTTGAGTTTAGCGTGGGTTCTTTTCATAGCGGATTTGGTTTATCAACAGGTGTTGGATTTAGTTATAAGTTTAAAACTTTACCAATCAACTTAAATACATATGGAAAATTTTATGGTTTACCTAGTGAAGAAATTTTTACAGGATGGTTTAGTTTCGGGTTTGGGCTTGGTTTAGAATTAGATAAATTTTTACTTAATTCAGAATCAAATGATGATAATTAAAATAATAATAATAAAAAAGGGTTTATAATGAAATTAGTATTATTAAGGCATGGTGAGAGCAAATGGAATCTTGAGAATAAATTTACTGGATGGAAAGATGTGGAATTAACAGAAAAAGGTGAAAAGGAAGCTAAAAATGCTGGAGAGCTAATTAAAAATGAAAAATTCAATGTTGACATAGTTTACACTTCGGTGCTTAAAAGAGCGGTAAATACTATGAAAATTTGCTTAGCTAATATTAATGATAGTGAGCCTGAAATATTCCACGATTGGAGATTAAATGAGCGCCATTATGGGGCATTACAGGGCCTAGATAAAGCTGAAACAGCAAAAAAATATGGAGATGAGCAAGTACTGATTTGGAGGCGAAGCTATGATATTAGACCTCCTGAGCTAGATCAAAATGATGAAAGGCATCCTAAGTTTGATAAAAAATATAAAGATCTTGATAGTGAGGTGTTACCTTCAAGCGAGTGTTTAAAAGACACTGTTAAACGTTTTTTACCTTATTGGGATAAATCAATTAGCCCAAACGTAAAAAATGGTAAAAACGTTTTAATAGTAGCCCATGGAAATTCGCTTAGGGCTTTAGTGAAACATTTAGATAATATTTCTGACGATGAAATTTTAAGTTTAAATATTCCAACAGGGACGCCTTTGGTATACGAACTAGATAAGGATCTTAATCCTGTAAGGAGCTATTATTTAGGTAACCAGGATGAGATTAATGCTAGGATAAAATCAGTTGCTAGCCAAGGGAAATCAAAATAGATAGTTATTTTTAAAATTATTTATTCGGTAAAAAGGCTAGCAGTGTATATGGTTTAGGGTACTTATCCGTAGCTATAAGAAAACCTTCATTTCCATATCTAGCTAAAGCTTCCCATTTTCTGGATATTTTTTCACCTTCAAGCTCAATTTCTATGGGCGCTGATTTTGTTAGTGAAACTCTTCCATTTTTAATTTCATACTCAATTAATCTTTCAACCCTGTTTGACCCGCTATGAGATGGACCATTTCCATATTTTGAGGCAAGAATATCATTACTAGGTTTAAGGACTTTACGGTCACCTGGGAAAAAATAATTTATTACCCAAAATTTATTATTTTTATCAATTCTAGTCGCATCTGCAATTCTATAATTAATTGATGATAATGGATACTTCATTATATCATTTCCTGATGAATTTATAGATAAAGCATATGGAGATTTTATTAAGCTATCTCCATTGGCTTCAAAAAGAGCAATAACCCTATCTTTATCTATAACTAACGATTCATAAGACATATTATCAACATATGTTGGAACATCGATAACAGTTAAATTTTGTTCAGGCACTGTTATCTCTAAGGTTTTTTCATCAATATGCCCTCGAGCTAAAAGACAGCTCATGCTATCTGTAAATTTTATTTCAATTGTTAAATAGACTTCATAACCCCTAAATGCAATACCCTCAAATGAATCAAATCCAGGGACTAATTCTTTATAATTTGGTGTATTTAATTTTATTTGCTCTGGGAAGATAGTTGTTGTGTCATTGCCATTTATACGTGAATCTAATTCAGCTTTTTTTATTGTAAAAACATAACCATTAAGGTTTTCAGGGAGCAATATAAGATTATCATTATACCAATCCATTCCTGATACTTCCTCATCACTATTTTTCATTGGTCCGCCAATTTTAAGTAATGTAGGGGTTCTTTCTACAGTTTGTTCAGTTGAGCAGGAAAGCATCAGAGCAACTAAAAATAACAAGGATATTTTCATTTTAATCATCTTTATTTTATCATTTTTCATTAGTTATCTTTCTGATTTTCGCATAAAGTACGTAAAAATTCAAAAGAATAAATACCAGCGTGATGGCCATCCTGCCAGAATGGCCTTAATGCATAATAGCCTACGGGTTGTATACCTTTTAATAAGAAACTTTCTTTTGAGTTTGCTTTTATAGTACCTTTATAGATATTACCAAAAACGTCTTTTTCTCCTTCGCAATTAGCACAGGGGCATTTTTCTCTTAGCGTCCTTAGTGGAATGTAACTTTCAAATCCATCTTCCCACTTAAATATTAACAAGTCATTAACTTGTTCATAATCGATTAAATTTGTTTTGTGCTGACTCATGATCTAACTTTATTTGAGATAGGTTATCTTTTGAGTTTCTGAACCATTTTTGTGATTAATATTAATAAAATAAATACCGCTTGGAATTTTTTGATCAGAGAATGTTACGATATGGTTTCCAGAATTAAAATATTGATCTGACAGGACGTTAATTATTTTACCATTTAAATCTATAATTGAAATTTTAACATTCTGTCCTTCAGCTAATGAGAATGGAATTTTTATTTGTGGATTAAATGGGTTTGGATAACTGTTGTGTAGAACAAAAACTTCTGGGATAGAACTATTATCTACATCAAGTGCCCAACCCCCATCAATAGTTAAATTCCATGGACCATTAGAAGATTCAACGCCCTCAAACCCACCAAGGGTGTAGACATCCCAAACAATATCAAGATGAGTTACCTCTGAATCTAGCATATAATCTAAGAACTCTTGATGTTCAAGAAATATGTAAGAACTAGTTAGAGTAGTGTCTAATGTATCACCTGTGTTTTCAACGAATAACTCAAGTATATAATCTACTGAATTATTTCCAGGGTCTGTGCTACTTGTCCAGAAAATTCCTGTTTGGCTGTCAGCGTTATCTCCATCAATAGTTAAAACTGTTTCATTAGCAGGGCCAATAAGCGTTACTGGGTTTGGTAAATTTCCTGTATTAACTGGGACGAAATTAAAATTTCCATTATTAATATTTGTAAAAGAAAATAATGGTTTCCACATGGTCAAATTGAAATTTCCAATTGCTGTCCCATCCACTATACTATTTATTTCAATGTACCCTTGAGTTGCTATGTAAGAATCACTTAGCAAATTCTCAACAAAAAATGAAGATAATGAATCTAAAGATAAAGAGTCACTGATTGTGGAAGTGTCTGAAAAAAAGGTTAACCATTGATTTGTAAAATTAGAATCAAGACTTGGAATGAAGACAGATAGTGTAGATAAGTTTAATGGATCGTCAACTAGATCAGCAATATCTGCTATACTTATATCCCATGACCAAATCCTAGGCTGTATGGGGTATGTTGAATCTTGTAAAATTGTTAAAAATAGATCAAAAACATTTTCATCTCTGGGTGTGATACCCATCATTAAAAAAGACGATGAATCGTTAAGAGTTAAATTTAGAGCTCCTCCAAAGCTTGATGTGTCTTCAATTAATGATGAAAATGAACCTGTTTCTGATCCGCTGTAAGAAAAATCTAGAGATCCTTGATAAAGTGTCTGAGATAATAAAACACTGGTAAACAAAGAAATGAAAAATTTCATTTCAGATAATACAATTAGTCATTTTTCTTAAGCGAGAGTAAAATCGAAGCACCGATATTTCCAAATCCAGTTAAAGCATCTGCAGGCGAGGGAATCATATATCCATTACCAAAAAACCTAACCCCAAGTGGAGAGTCTTCAAACCAATAGTCTAATGTTCCGCCAACAACTACACCTAAACCACCATCATAATTTTCATCCCATCCTAACGAATATGTAATTCCTGCCTCTATACTAGGATGAACATTATCTCCAAAGAAGTTTAGTATAGGTTGTAAATCTGTTTTTACTAGGCCACCTATTGTTATTGATTTAATTTTTTTAGAATCATCATTTCCCCCAAATTCTTTATCAAATCCAAAAGTAATTAATCTGCCTCCCACAGACATATTTACAGGACCAATAGGGAAATAAGGTAATGAGAAATCAAATCCTAAATTTGGAAGTGAGCTAGGATTCTTATTATCTTCTAATAGTAGGCTTGGCCTGAAGTACGCAGGCATACCATAAAAAGTAGAGACTGAAAAATAATTTAGATTACCAAGATCATAATCAGCATATTCTTCAACTTCGGATGAAGAAAAATCTTCTTTTTCATCTCTTTGAATAATTGAAAATTTCCCATCGAGATATGTTTGTTTTGCGATACCATCTTGAATAATTATGATTCCGTTATCAAGTTCAAAATTATCTATGTCAACAACAGGTATTTTTTCTGGCATTACTAAGCCTTCAGGAGTTATAAAAACATGTCTTACATCAGATGAGGATAGTTCGCCATTAAGAGTAGTGCCATCGTAAAAAGTAATAGTCCCATTAATTGAAAATGCAAGATTAACTATTAAGACGGATAAATATATTTTTTTCATAACTACCTCAATTTAGTTTATTTATTTATGTGGGCCCACAGGGACTCGAACCCCGAACCAACGGATTATGAGTCCGCTGCTCTAACCAATTGAGCTATGGGCCCAAAACTAAAGGAACAGAAATTATGTATTTGAGAGTAATTTCTGAACTATTATAATTGTTTAATTTAAACTTACTTTAATTACTAAATATGGTTAAAAACAAAGTGCATAATAAAAATATTAGAAAAGATAATATTTTTCAAGTGCATGGCTATAACAATTGTCTCCCTCTGCTAAAAAAAAGTCAATATGAAATTATTAGGATAGATATATTAGATCAGAAAAAAGATTATTTTGCTAGCACGGTAGATTTTCAAAAATATTCTCATTGTCTTCGTTTGCTAAATAAAAATGATTTTTATAATAAACATGAAAGCATTAGATCTCAAGGCATTGTAGTTCAATTTAAGGGTCCAATTATCAAAGAGATAAGAAATTATAAGGCCGTAAACTCAAATTCATGTCTTTTAATTCTAGATAATATAGAAGATCCTCAAAATGTTGGTCAAATTATAAGAACAGCTGAATGTGCTGGAATAAATGGGATAGTATTTCCATCTCATAATTCTTTTAAAGTATCAAACACAATTATTAATGTTAGTCAGGGCGCGTTTCTTAATATGCCCCTTTATGAAGTGACAAATATATCAACTACAATTTTAGATTTGAAAAAGAATGATCATTGGGTCATTGGAATTGAAAATAGTATAGAAGCTAAGTTATGGTCTCAATTAGACTATACTGGTCATATCGCTATCGTTGTTGGCAGTGAAGGCAAAGGTATTCGTAAAAAAGTAATTGAACACTGTGATTTTTTAGGTAACATACCTATGCAAGGTGATGTGAATTCATTAAATGTTTCAGCTGCTGTATCAGCAATACTTTTTGAACGCCTTAGGCAAATTAAATTTAAAGGATGAGGATTTTTAATGGCTTCTACTCATGATTACATAGCTGATAAACGTAACAAAGATATTCAAATATATATAAATGGTGAATTCTTTCATCGGTCAGATGCAAAAGTTTCAGTGTTTGATAGTGGCTTTCTTTTAGGAGATGGAGTTTGGGAAGGAATTAGGCTACACAAAAATAGGCTCATTCATTTTGATCAACATATCAACCGCTTGTATGCTGGCGCAGATGCAATAGCAATGAAAATTCAATTAAATAAAAATGAACTTAAATATGCTGTTAGGCTAACACTAGAAAAGAATGCAATGCATTCTGATACTCATATTAGATTAATTGTATCCAGAGGTATAAAAAGTACTCCCTATCAGCATCCAAAAGTAACAGTTGGAGATCCTACTATTGTAATCATTCCCGAATATAAAAAGCCAAATAGCAAGGTTTTTGATATTGGCATACGGTTAGCTTCAGTAAAAACAAAAAGAGATAACATGGTACAAGATCCTAAAATTAATTCATTGAGTAAAATGAATTGTATTAGTGCATGTATTGAAGCAGACAGATTAGGTGTGGATGAAGGACTAATGTTTGATCCAAATGGTTTTGTTTCTACGTGTAATTCAACAAATTTTTTCATCGTAAAAAAAGATGAGGTATGGACTTCAACAGGAGAATTTTGTTTAAATGGCGTAACCAGAGGATCTGTAATCAAGCTCTGTAAGATTAATAATATTATAGTATTTGAAAAAGATTTTTCAATAGATGATGTGTACATTGCTGATGAAGCATTTGTGACAGGTACTTTTTCAGGAATAATACCTGTCGTTGAAATTGATGGGCACAAATTTAATGTCGGCTCTTTAACAAAAAGGTTATCTGCTATTTATAAAGAAGATATTGAAAATTAATTATAAATGTGAATTATAAAAATATTACAAGAATAGCAATGTGGTCTGGTCCTAGAAATATTTCTACAGCTATGATGAGATCCTTTGAAAACCGGGAAGATACATTAGTGATTGATGAGCCCTTTTATGCCTATTATTTAAACAAAACTGGTTTAAATCATCCTCTTAGAGAAAAAGTAATAGCATCTCAAAGTATAAATTGGGATGAAATTGTCTCTCAATTAAATGGAGAGATACCAAAAGAGAAGACAATTTTTTATCAAAAACATATGGTCCATCATATTTTGTCTTTTGATAAAATTGGTTGGGTAAAAAATTTTAAAAATTGTTTGCTAATTAGACATCCTAAACAAGTTATAGTTAGCTATTCTAAAAAAAGTAAGATTAATAGCATTAACGATTTAGGATTTGTTAAGCAAGTTGAGTTGTTTGAGCAAATAAAAAACCTAACTGGCTCGTATCCTGCGGTGATCGACTCAAAAGATATTTTATTAGATCCTAAATTATACTTATCAAAATTGTGTAATTATTTTGATATTAGCTTTTCAGAAGACATGTTAAGCTGGCCAATTGGTCAGAGGACGAGTGATGGAATATGGGGTAGTCATTGGTACAAAAATGTTATTAATTCAAATGGCTTTATACCATACAAAGAACCAGAGGAGAGCATTCATCAAGAGGATATGCAGTTCTATCAAGATTCAATTGAACATTATAATTACTTAAGCTCCTACAAATTATAAATGAACTCATTTAGTTTTTTATTTATTCGTGCTAACTTATGCATCGAAATCGTTACGTAATTTCGATGCTAAAATAGTTCTCAGGGATTAAGACCATCAAAAAAATATTATTTGTTAGTGCTTTATTAGTCATTTTTACTTCATGCGCCTCTATTTTCAATAAAAAGAACGTGGAGTATAAGCCTGTACAGTATGCCAAAAATGATTACAGAGTATTAAAAAAAGAAAATCGTTATACTGGTACTTTTATGATTCGTCAAAAATCCAATGGTTTTTTCATTCCTGATGAAAAAATCTCTGTTGATATGGACATTGTCATTTCCTCCTTAAAGGTACCTTATTTGAGGGTCTCATACTATGGTACTGAGCAGCTTTCTATACCTGATGGGCAAACTCTATCATTTATATTAGATGACGAAGAGATAAAACTTAGCTCAAAAAGAGAATCAAATAGATTAAAAAAAGGTAATGAAGCCGTAGAGGTATTATCATATTTAGTGACTAGAGGACAAATGAAAAAAATATCAAACGGTCTTAGGCTAAAATGCACTTTACACAATTATACATTTCCAGTGCCAAATCAAATGAAACAGAATTGGGATAGTTTCATTGATGAATATTGGCAGTAATTAATTTTTTATCGGTTTTAGTCTTATTATTCTTCCAGGGTCTTCAATCGCTACATAAATAAATCCATCAGGTCCAGTTTCAACATCTCTCACTCTACTACCTGTAGAAAAAATTAATTCTTGTTCGATTACTTTACCACTTTCTATTTCAAGTCTATATAGATTTTCAAATTTAAGTGAAGTAACAAATAAATTATTATGCCAGTTGGTAAAAATATTATTATCATAAAAGTCTATTCCGCAAACAGCAATAGATGGTGTCCAATGAGTAATTGGTTGCTCCATTCCTTCTTTATGGGTGTATTTTGTAATTTTAGTTCCGATGTAGTTAATCCCATAAGTGATTTCTGGCCAGCCATAATTCTTACCTTTTTCTATTATATTCAGCTCGTCACCACCTCTAGGTCCATGCTCTGCTGAAAAAATACTAGATGTTTTTTTATCTATGACTAGACCTTGGGGATTTCTATTGCCATAAGTCCAAATTGATTTTTGAGCACCTGGTTTATTAACAAATGGATTATCCTCTGGGATTGAGCCATCATCATTTAATCTATGAATCTTGCCATTAGGAGTAGTTAATAATTGTGCTTGGTTTCTATTACCTCTATCTCCAATTGAGAAATACAAATGATTATTATTATCAAAGGCCAATCTTGAGCCGTAATGCACATTACTTTTTGTATAAAATTTATCATCTGCTTTATAAATGGTTTGAACGTTTAGTAGTTTATTGTTTTTTAGTTGAGCCCGTATGATTGAAGTGAATGATTTATTTTTATCTTCAAGTAAAAAATCTGAAAAACAAATATATACAAGATTATTATCTATGAAATTTGGATGGATTTGAACATCAAGTAAACCACCTTGTCCTTTATATTTTACTTTAGGAACTCCTGAAATTTTCTTTTTACTTTTTCCATCCTTTTTTATTTGCCACAAGGTGCCATTGCGGTCACTTACTAAAAGATCTTCATTAGGGAGAAAACACATACCCCATGGTATTTCAAATCCGTCAATAAAGTTTTCGACAATAAAAGATTCCTTATCTGTTTTTTCGACCGAAGTATCCCAACCATATGATTCATCAGCTTTTGTACTACATGAAAAAAGAAATAATAATATTGGTATGAGCATAATATTATTAATCAATTAGTGATCCACATTTAAAACAAAATTTAGAATTAATATCTAATTCATCTGATTCACAAACAGTACAAGAAATAGTGTCTTTTTGATCCTTTTTAGCCAATGATAGCTCAGAGGTTATAATACCCGTTGGTACAGCTAGCATACTATAACCAATTAACATTATAAAGGATGATACCGCTTGCCCCAAGGGTGTTATTGGGACAATGTCACCATACCCAACAGTTGTCATTGTTACAATCGCCCAATATATACTTAATGGTATGTTAGTATATCCAGATTTTTCTCCTTCAATTAGGTACATTAAAGATCCTAAAACGATAACAATATTTAATACCGCAAACATGAATATAAATATTTTCCTTTTACTTGCGACTAATGCAACTATCAAAAGATTAGCTTCACCTATATATTTAACTAATTTTAATATTCTAAAAATTCTTAGTACCCTTAAAATTCTAATCACAGATAAAACTTGGGTACCTGGGAAAAATAAACTTAGATATGTAGGTAAAATTGAAAGAAAATCTATAATACCATAGAAACTAAAAATATAACTTATTGGCCTTCTTATACATATCGCTCTTAATAAGTATTCTATTGAAAATAAAATTGTGAATACCCATTCAGCAATGTAAAGGTAGGTGCCATAGTTTTCATTATATTCTGAAACACTGTCTAGAAGTACTGTTACTATACTTAATATGATGGCAACAATTAATACTTCATCAAATAGTTTCCCAGTTTGAGTATCTGTGCCAAAAATAATTGATTTTATTTTTTTTCTCATCTTGAACACTTTATTTCGGCATAAAACTTAATATTTTTTTAATAAATGAATTTGTAAGATAATTAATCTTTTTTATAATAAATCTTTTATCATTTCACTATTGGTTTGGTGAATATGTTATGTGTATCAGAGCATTTGCGTAAATAGTTATATTTTAGTACACAATTATATATATTTATAAATGAACTAAAAGGTAATTATAATGGCAACTTTGATTTTAAGGAAAACATACAGTGCAATGATGGAAGAAATGGAAGCTTTAGATAAGCGGAAGAGAGAGACATCAGAAAAAATTAGAGAGGCAGCTAGTCATGGTGATCTTAAAGAAAATGGCGAGTATCATGCGGCGAGAGAAGAGCAGAGTTTAATCATATATAAAAAACAGCTTATGCAATCTCATTCTCCATTTCAAATAATTGAAGATGTAGATGTAGATACGAAAGAAGTGGGCTTTGGGAATAAAGTATTGATATTAGAAGATGGTAAAGATAAAGCTGAAGATTATTATATTCTTGGGCCAATTGAACTTGATTTAGATTTGTATCCATTAGTTGTAACTTATCATTCTCCATTTGGACAAGCTTTGATTGGCAAGAAAGTAAATGAAGATTTTACATTAGACATTCGTGGCAAAGAAATTAAGTTCACTGTTATTGCTATAGAGAAAATAGCCTCAGAATAGGTTCATTTTTTAAATGTAAATGTAGAGGGAGGAATCATCTCTCCATTGTATTGAGTAGGTTCAATGAGCCATCTTCCCTCTATTTAAAATTATTTTATTATTTTAATAGAATCATTTTTTTAGTTTTTATGAATTCACCTGCCTGAATCGTATAGATGTACATTCCAGCCGATACTGATTGTCCCAAATTATTTGTAGCGTCCCAAAGTGCAAATTTTCGCCCTTTTTTTTGTGCTTTATTAATTAAAGAAACTACTTCGCGCCCCATAATATCATATATTTTTAGTGAAACGAATTCAGCCTTTGGAAGCTCATAATCAATCCTAGTAATTGGATTAAACGGATTAGGGTAGTTTTGATCTAAGCTAAAAACTAAAGGCGTAATTTGATCACCAATTTTTACAGACACATCTTCAACAGTTAAGCTAATGTCTATAGTATCTGTATCAGAAGTATTATTATTGAGTACTACAATTTTTGATTCATATAAACCGTACCCTAGATCATTTGTATTTATTGAAATATCTGCTAATTCTGTTTCTAAGTAATGCACGTATCCAGAATCATTAGAAGAAATCCACTTTGGTATCGCATTAAAACTAATTTCATCTAAAGCCACGCCAGAAGCCCAATTACCATTGTCATTAGATCGAAATGCTATGTCAATAGTTTGACCTGCATAGGAATCTAAATTTATTTTTTCTATCAACCATTCTTCCACGTTGCCATCATAAATATCTAATGATAAAAGTTCTATAGAATTTTCCCAATTATCTAATGATGCTAAGACTTGAAATTCTTGACTATAATTACCAGTAAAAAATCTTAAAAATGATAAAGTAATGTACGCATTAGGTAATTGTATGGGTCCTGTAAATAACATATCATTCGATCCATCACCGTTACAAAGGTCATCATTTGTAGCAATATAATAGTCATTACCAGCTGGAATAGGAAAGTAGGCACTACTCGCATCTTGCGCGATAAACCATCCAGGGTTATCACATTCCGCATTTGTAGTTGTAGACCAATTTGATGGCAATAATCCATTTTCAAAATCAATGTATAATTCGCGATTTTCTGCTACAGATGTCTTATAACTAAGTACCGATGCTTCTTCACCATCATTAGTGATGCCAATAGATATTGTTGAAAGACTATCAATAGGTAGTGATAATTCGACTACTTCATCAGAAATCAACATAGAAGGAATGTTATTATTTTGAATATTTATTATCCCATTATTTATATCAAAAAATATATTATTGTTAGCTTGAACCATAATCCTAGCAGAATTTGTAGGAATAGTTGGCGGTACGATGAAAGTGTATGAACCATTATTCAGAATAGAATCTCCGATAATGAAATCAAAATTTTCACTATTAAAAAATGAAATTAGTATATTAACTGTTTGGCAATTTACGCCATCAGGATTATCTGTATTGGCTACATCCCATGTTATAGTCTGTTCTGAACCCACCTCCCAAGTAGTTGAGTCTGTTTGTGAAGTAACTCTAAAAGGACCCGCTGTACCATCAACAAAAAATTTTAGATTTTTATGGTTTAATGACCCAGAGTATGGGTCATTAGTTCTAACAACTAGTCGCATGTTCATCTCTCTAGTTGCAAAGGGCAATTTCTCTACAATCTGGTTTATTCCAGTATAATAGTTCATACCATATTTTTCATACTCGTTATTCAATAATAAATCCATTTCTGGAAAATATCGTTTATATCCTCTTGGGTTGGGACTAACTGGAATAGATAGTGAACCTTGATTTGGCAAGAGAAAGTTTTCTGCTTCGGGATCTGCTGAATAAAGTTCATCAGCAGTATCATTAGATTCCCAATTATACGTATAATTTTCTTTGATTGGATCACTACTTCCTTCAAGAACATATGGTGTCTCAATAGGTATTGTAAACCCCTCTTCTGGTAATAGTACTTCTGGAATGGTATTATTCATTTGTTCCGTAATATAGCCATTATGGTAATACCAATTCCCATACGGGCCTACGGTCTCTTGATAGTTTAATGCCCATTCAGTACTATGAGTTGAAAACATATTACCTGTCTGATTCACACTATGCACCATAATTGTTCCACCAATAGATGTTCTTATACCATTTTCTCCACAAAAATTATGAGGGGAACCAAAATTATGCATTACCTCATGGCTAAAAACAGCCATACTAGGAACCTGAGCAGAGGTAGGCCCTGGACAATACGCTAAACCTCCAGGATATCCAGTATCAAACAAAGCTCCATAATCCCACAATCTTTCTTCATCATTTGAATCCCAACCACCACTACCTATTCTAGCATCTAATACTGAATCTACAACACTTAGTTCACAACCGAGAGTTGCCCAACCATCTCCACAATCTTGGTTAAATACATCTGGTGCGGGATTATCATTAGTAAAAATTAATTCATCATTATTTTCGATAATCTGCAATTGAAAAGAAACATCCCTTACGTAAAGTGAATTAACATATGCAACAGAACCTACTAGCCATGTTAATCCACCTTCAATTGTTCCATCGGCAGCATCATTGGTTACAGTCTCCGTTACCATCGCAGCAAACCGATAAGTTACTAGCTCTGTACCTGCGGGGTAACAGGGATCATCTGTACCCATGCACTCTGGGAATTCTCTATTTGCTTCTAGTACACTACTTTTCGTTTTGCAAAAAGTATCTTCATTTCTAATAGTCTCATTGTATACCACAATCCCATTAACTCTATCTTGCAGATTAAATGATTTAAAATGAGATGGTTTTAGATTGGAGTCTATAGATCCAATTATTTTATCTCCGTTCAATACAACTGTCGCTCTATGAGTGGCATTTTCAAGTCCTATGCCAACATAGGTTTTAATATTTGGATATTTTTTTGCTAAGTCATCGTGAATTAATGTATTCTGATAAAACCTAAAAGAAATTTTCGTTCCTTCAGATGTTGGCATAAATAAAACTATATCAGATAGTTTCCTTTCAGAAGTGTTGGGTGCTAGAAGAAGTCTATTCTTAAAATCATCCAGGTTTAATTCAAAAACTGAACCATTATTTATTTTTTCCTTATAGTACCAAAAATCAGTATGATGATTTTTACCAAAAATATGCGATGTAAATTGAAAAAATAAAATTAAAAATAACGTAGTTTTACATTTGATAAGTTTCACAGCTGGTCCTTTGAATTAAATGTTTAAAAAGATTTTATCTTTGAGTGTTTGTTAAAAACTACAATAAATGAAAAAGAACACTAATAAAATTTAGTTACAGTACTTTGGGTTTTTCTAGCCAAGATTGATTAATCTTAATAATAATAAAATTAAAATATTTTTAGTTATTATCATTTAAGGGAGTACAATGGAAAATTTTACATCAAATAAAGTTGGAATATGGTTTGACTTTAAAATTCAACCAGAAAACGAATGGATGAAGTTTTTTGATAAACTTGAAAATGCAAATATTAGTGAATGTTTTATAAATGCTAATGCTAATCAATTAGACTATTTAATTTCTTTAACCAAGAATTATAATTTTAATATTCATGGATGGATATGGACCTTGAATAGACCATATGATGAAAAATGCTCTAAAAATCTAGATTGGTATTCTGTTAATAAAATTGGACAGAGCAGCTATGAATATCGCCCTTACGTTGATTATTACCAGTGGCTTAGTCCTTTTAGTGAAGGTGCAAGGGATTATATTAAAGGCAATATATCAAAAATTGCTTCTGTTGATGGCTTATCATCTGTACACCTTGATTATGTAAGATATTGTGATGTTTTTCTTCCAAAAAATCTTCAAAAATATTACAGTATAAATCAGACTCATGAATTCCCAGAATATGATTTTGGGTACCACATAAATGGCAGAAAAAGTTTTAAAGATATGTATGGAGTTGACCCAATTAACATTGATGATGCAGAACTATCAAATGAGTGGAAGCAGTTTAGATGCAATGCTGTAAGCAGTTTAGTTAAAGAATTAAAAGCG
>CENJ01080048.1_pt1 | contig 17545 bp, 19 predicted proteins | sample 356161 | NCBI WGS metagenome assembly CENJ01 (sample SAMEA2619531, study PRJEB7988) | marine metagenome | biome: marine biome (ENVO:00000447); feature: surface water layer (ENVO:00002042); material: "saline water (ENVO:00002010), including plankton (ENVO:xxxxxxxx)" | depth 5 m
CGGTTTCACCGCCGTCTTTTCCGTTATTGATGACGATGCGGAAACCGCTTTCGAGCTTCAGCTTGGCAGCGACGGAAGCAGCCGTGCGGAGCAGATGCCCCATTAAGACTTCCTGCGCTGGGTCTACCTCCGAAATCCGAGAGATGACTTGCTTAGGAATCGTCAGTAAATGCGTTGGGGCTTGCGGATCGATATCGTGGATAACGATACAAAGATCATCCTCGTATTCGATCTTGGCGGGAATTTCACGAGCAATGATGCGCTCAAACAAGGTCTTCATTGAACTTATAGATTTTCTTGTCTAAAGATCATAACAAATGCGGTCATTAGCTCGCGGAGCTCTGCTTTAATTGTATCGATCTCACTAGCATTCGCACGCGCGGTGCGACTCAGCTCGAAAGTGGTGGCGACCGTTTTTTCCTTGTTACGGTCAATAGTCACATGGTCACGCACACGTAACACTAGATCAAATTGGCCAGTCGACACGCGATTTGAGCTGTCGATCGAGAGCTCAATCAAAGGCACATTGAGCTCGGGCTTGTTAGCGATAAAACTGCGCAGCTCAATGTCGCCCCGGCGTAGCTGGAGCTCCATGATGTCGCTGAGGTCGAGACGCTCCATCGCGGTGACCTCTGTGGCGAATGAGCTATCGATATTCATGTATAAGAAATTGATACCACGTAAGTGGCTGGCATTTTCTTCGGCAGAAAGCGAAAATTGGAGACAAACGTGTAGTGAGAGAAGACAAAGTAAGTGGCGCATAAAAAAAAATTATGGGAAACAGTCGTGAATGTAAAGATACCTTTGCCTTAGTAACGACTTCAGTGGCCATACAGATTGTCGCTCACTCGCGCTGAAGCGATAGTGCCTGAGCTCTCAATACTCTAAAGCACAACCACTTGCAGTCGCGAGCCGCAGGTCGCCCAGGCACACACTAGTTCGTCGATCCAATTACGAACTCGCTGATACTGGGTTTCGCGGTGCTTAGTCCAATATTTCCCCACTGGGCAGACAGCCACACGCAAGCCAGTGACCAGCAACAGACCCTCTCGACGACCAGCAAGTTTTTTCATTTCAACAACAATGGCTTGGCGTATCCAGAGCGGGCTAAAATCTTCTAGTCGAGGCACATGCCAGTGCGCAAAGGCGAAATCTGCACTCTCGCCCATCTCGCCGAAGTGCAGGTGCGCGAGCTTATCGACGTAAACGCCGAGTGGTAAGTGCTCCAAGTCCTGGGGGTGTTCAGTGAAGGCAAACTCTAATGCGCGTCGTGCGTGCTCTGCCTTTTGGGGGTCTGAGACACGGCCGAGCAACTCGTTGAGGATGCGGAGTTGATCGACTGGGGCCGCTTTGCGCTTAGGCATTTTCGGTCGAGGCTTTCAACTCGTTGATTTCCTTAGCCAATTCGGCAAGATCGCGGAAGTCTTTATACACAGAGGCATAGCGTACATAGGCGATCTGGTCGAGATGCTTGAGGCGGAGCATAATCTGTTCTCCTATGGCGTGCGCGGGAATTTCGTGATCGAATTCTTTTTCTAGCGAGGCGAGCACATCAGCGATCATCATCTCGATCTGCATCACATCGATTGGCCGCTTTTCCACTGCCTTCTTGAGGCCACCTAGCATTTTAGCGCGGTCGAAATCTTCACGACGACCATCGCGCTTGACCACTTGCAGATCAGCGCGAAGCACCTCTTCTATCGTGGTGAAACGGTAACCGCAATTCAGGCACTCACGACGTCGACGAATCGAGGTTTCGTTTTTACCAGTTCGGGTATCGAGCACTTTAATCTCGATAGAGGAGCATTTAGGGCAACGCATTTTTATAAGATAATAAAATTTAGAAGTCAGTCGCCAGAGGCTTGACTTACTAAGCACCAAAACACTAGATGTAGTGACACGACATGGCAAGCACTATATATAGTGTGTCCACCTAAAGACTTACAGCTTTAGGAAATTTTCCAGCATCTTCATCCCTTGCTCAGTAGCGAGGGATTCGGGGTGAAACTGGACGCCACAGATAGGAAGTTCCTTATGGGCGAGCCCCATAATTTCGCCCTCAGCAGTCTCCGCGGTCACTTCCAAACATTCGGGCAGCGACTCGCGCTCAACGATGAGCGAATGATAGCGGGTGGCCTCCATTGGATTGGGTAATCCTGAAAAGATATCGGTATCCTGGTGAGACACAGGGCTGGTCTTCCCGTGCATGAGTCGCTCGGCGCGGACGACTTTTCCCCCAAAGTGCTGGCCAATGCTTTGATGGCCGAGGCAAACTCCAAGTAACGGCTTCTTACCAGCAAAGGCTTCGATCATGGCCAGGCTGACGCCTGCCTCGTTCGGCGAGCAAGGCCCTGGTGAAATCATAATACGGTCAGGATTGAGCGCGAGTGCCTCCTCCACTGTAATGGCGTTGTTTCGAAAGACCTGCTGCTCGACACCAAGCTGGCCAAAATATTGAACCAAATTGTAAGTGAAGGAATCGAAATTATCGATAACGAGTAGCATAATTTAATTTTAAATATCGGACGCCAGAATAAATTGTAGGATTTTTAGGATTTCTAGTCCTCGGTGTTACCTAAAACGCGAGCGGCTTCTTGCACATCTTTATCGCCGCGACCGCTGAGATTCCCGATAATTATTTGATCGGACGACATTTCTTTGGCTCGCTGGATTGTGTAGGCAATGCCGTGAGAGGTTTCGAGTGCAGGGACAATGCCTTCGATCGCACAAAGATCTTGAAAGGCTTGCAGCGCTTCGGCATCAGTCGCGTAGCCAAAATCAATACGGCCTTTTTCCTTATAATAGGCATGTTCAGGACCTACCGCTGCGTAGTCGAGACCGGCGGAGACGGAGTGCGTAAGGTCGATTTGACCTTCTGGACTTTGCAGGATCCAAGTCTTGGCCCCTTGGAGGACGCCGAGTTGTCCGCCTTCGAAGCGAGCGGCATGATGGCCACGCTTGATCTCACGCCCGCCGGCTTCGATGCCGCTTAGCTTGACTTCGAGGTCTTTTAGAAAGGCGAAAAAGATGCCGATCGCATTTGAACCGCCGCCAACACAGGCAGCGACTTCGTCGGGCAGGCGGCCCTCTTTTTCCAATATCTGGCGCCGGCACTCTTCGCCGATCACTCGGTGGAAGTCGCGAACCATCATGGGAAAAGGATGCGAGCCGAGGGCAGAGCCGATGATGTAGTGAGTGGTGCTTACGTTTGTGACCCAGTCGCGCATGGCTTCGTTGACCGCTTCTTTGAGCGTTCTCTGTCCAGCGGTCACACTGCGCACTTCGGCACCACAAAGACGCATGCGGTAGACGTTGAGCGACTGGCGGCGCATATCTTCCTCGCCCATGTAGATCACGCATTCAAAACCCATTTTCGCGCACATTGCAGCGGTGGCGATGCCATGTTGACCGGCGCCAGTCTCAGCAATAATACGTTTTTTACCCATCCGCTTGGCGAGGAGTGCCTGGCCAAGTGCGTTGTTTATTTTGTGTGCTCCCGTATGAAGCAAGTCCTCACGCTTGAGGTAAATTTTAGCGCCGCCACAATGCTCGGTCAGTCGATCCGCGAAATAAAGGTTGGTCGGGCGACCTGCAAACTCGCGGAGCTGGTGATCGAGCTCTTTTTGAAATTCGGGGTCTTTGCGCGCCTCGTGATAGGCCTCGGTCAGCTCGAAAAGGGGTGTCATTAAAGTCTCGGGCACATACATGCCGCCATAGGCACCGAAATGTCCGCGGGCATCGGGCAAGCTGAGTGGATCAAGTTCAAGTTCTGGAGAAGCGGTTTGCATGTTATTAATACGGTTGCCGAGTAGCGGATTTGTCAAGTGGGCAAGCACCATTCAAATAGCTCAGGTTAAACAAGCTTCAAACTCAGCAATGTCCTCTGGAGTATCGATACCGATCGTCGCTTGATCGGTGATGCCGACATGAATGCGATAGCCGTGCTCCATCGCGCGGAGCTGCTCGAGCTTTTCGACCTGCTCGAGGAGACCTGGCTCTAGGCTGGAAAAAGCGCTCAGGAAATCGGCCTTGTAGGCGTAGAGTCCGAGATGGCGGTAGCAGCGATTCTGCGCCAGCCAAGCGGCATCAACCTGCCCGCCCGTGTCCCGAGCAAAGGGCATGGCTGAGCGAGAGAAATAAAGCGCGTAGCCTTCGCGATCGCGCACGACTTTGACTTGATTTGGATTGGCAAAGTCCTGCGGACGGACGAAAGGCACGGCAAGCGTGGCGATAGCGGCCTCTCCTTCAATGCCTGCAGCAAGGGCACGGATCTGCTCGCCCGTGACAAGAGGCTCGTCGCCCTGCACATTAATCACTGCGGGCGCGCCAATAGCCGCATTGGCCTCTGCCAGCCGATCCGTGCCGCTGGGCTGTTCAGCGCAAGTACGTATGGCTGCAAAGCCCGCTTCACTCAAGCAACGCTCAAGCGCATCGTCGTCTACGGCGAAATAGAGCGGAAACTCAGGTGCCACGTTGAGGATACGCTCTGCTGTCCAGAGGATAACAGGCTTACCGCGCACCTCGTGCAGTAATTTGCTTGGGAATCGCGTTGAGGCAAGACGAGCGGGAACAATAATGGAAGGCATCTTTGACATCTACTCCCCCATCATCATAAAATTCTGACAATGAACAAGGAAATCAGTGCGCCCGAGGCGTTTATTTTACGGAATAATAACAAAGACGCAGTCCTTCTCGATGTGCGAGAGTATTCCGAATTGGCTATTTGCCGCATCGAAGGCGCACTCCACATTCCAATGGGCGAGGTGCCGGAGCGCCACGAAGCCTTACCACGGGACGCACCATTGATAGTCTTTTGCCACCATGGGATGCGTAGCCTCAGTGTCGTGGAATACTTGGAAACTAAGGGCTTCGAGAATGCGATCAATCTCGCAGGTGGCATCCACGCCTGGGCAGTGGACGTGAATCCAAAGATAACACAGTATTAATCTTCAGATTTTCACTTTTAATTTAAAATAGATCTGCCTGGTAGGTCGAAGGAGGCTTCAATTCACCGCGAAACGGAGTGACTGGCTCCGGCTCTTTTGCGTATTCGATGACAATCGGCCGACGGGAAGTATTTAATCTACCTAGAGCAGCCCGTTCAGAATTACTGCGAACATTCCGCTCGATCACTGCTAAGTAAGCTAGGTATTGGGTAAAATCATCCGCAGCATCCGAGTGCTGACTAGACAAGTCCTGATATCGCTGCATCTGTTCTTGGGAACGCTCTGTGCTTTCCCCGACTTCGATCGAGGGTTTCATGCGAGAGCCTGCACCCGATAAACGTCGCCCCGTGTGCACCGTGTATTGCTGACCTTGTAGATCTGTAAAACGGACCCGCCCTTCAGTGCACATAATTGTGAAATCAAAGATCTGACTGCGTGGATCGAATAAGATCCGCATTTGCCAAAGGGCACGCTTAGTAGTGAGTCGCCCGAGTGGCGTCTCAACCAAGAATTGAGACGACTTCAACTTCCTCATTTTCCTAGTGTCGACAATGAGATCACCTCCACGAAAGTTTAAAATAATTCGACTCTGCTCTACCGAGTCGGCATTCCATTCAGCCAGTTCAGGCATCACCTGTTCGAAGCGCTCGACTGCAAAACTGCCGCTACCCTTGAAGTAAATTGCACTCAGATTCGATGCCGTAAAAAATGCTGACGACCCGTCACTCGCTTCACATTCAATCAAGCCCATAGTTGTAATAGGCACATCTCCTGTGCTTAAACGGGTAACATCCTTACCGAGTTCCTTGAGACCCACTTGACCGTTCACCTCGTGTAAAATCAGCCCACCGCGAACCAGTTCACTCGCAGTCAGTGAGCATATACAGAACAGCCATGTGGCAAAAGCTAAAATCAAGCGAGTCACTTTAAAGAATGCGTAGTTTTTGTTGTAAACGGCGAGCTGCAATATTTTTGGGATTTATGTCGAGTGCCACGCGAACGGAAATCAAGGCCTGCTCACGTCGCTCCTTGTCAAAACTCAGAAAGGCCGCGTAATAATAATGAGCGTTACTACTGTTAGGTGCTAATTTCAAGGCTTTGAGTAATGCCTCCTCAGCTAGGTCGGCTTCTCCATAAAATGAGCGAGCGACGCCTAGTTGCGCCCATGTTTTCCAGTAGAGAGGGCTGATCTCCACAGCACGCTCCGCTGAGACTACGGCTTTCTTGGCTAGGTGTTCAAACTCTCCAGGACTTCTGTAATAGAGCTGGCAGAGAGAAGCACTGCGCCCCAGCCAGGCATCTGCATTTTGGGAATCAGTAATCACTGCATCTTCGTAGAGGATCAAAACTTCGTCGAGAAGTTTAGCATTACCAGCAACATGCACTCGCATATCTATGACATGCCCCAATTGCTCGCTGGCTCGTAATTCAAGCGCATAAGCCTCCAGCTTAGTCGAGCTGAGCACGTAGAAAGACCAGCCTACGCAAGTCGCCAAGAGGAAATATTCAAGACGCAAAATCCGATGCACAGGTAAAGTCATTTGGCGTTTGAAACTAGTTTTTACCAGAATAGCGAAGGCGAAAACTCCATAGAGAGTCAATGCAGGTACATATAAAATAAAGCTAGCTGCCATGCAAAGGGCAAAAGAAATCACTCCGGCCAAGCCGAGCGATAAAAAGAAACGCTCTGGCGGCATGATCGTACCACCTCGATGCTTCATTTTGACCGCAAAAGGCTCTTTGCGCCAACGTCTGAAGGCACGAAAGAAAACGTATAAACTGGGAATCCCGAACAAAGCAAGACCTGGCAGACCCAGTTGACTCAAAACTAAGAGGTAGTCATTGTGAGGTGTCTCGGGGCTATCCGCTAAAGACACGCGAGGACTTTGATTAAACGCGACCCTGTAAGCACCTGCGCCCACACCCGTAATCGGATTTTCAGCAACCAAATGCAATGCCTCGCGCCAAAGCACAAGGCGCACACCCTCCCCCTCATCAGATTGTGCCCGCTCAAGCCCCTTCTCAAAGAGTGGATGGAAAATAACCATTGCTGTAAAAATGAGTGCCGCCACCGAGACCCCTAAGCATGAGTAAAGCAAACAAACTTTGAGTCTACGGAAACAGAACCAGGGAACGATCGCCACGAGTATTACGACCACGGCAAACGCCCAATAAGATTGGGTTATGACAATCCCCATAAAAAACATCAGAGCGATATATAGAGCCAGGAAGCGTAAAATCTTCGGCAAGCGAGTGACAAGCGCCATGATCAACAATGAGGGCAAAAGTATCAACAAGAAGGCCGCAAAAGAATTGGGGTCAGCAAAAGCGCCCGTCGCTTGGCCAAGTAAGTCAGAGTTTAACTCCAAGCTGTAATCAGTCATTGCGCCAAGTATACTCCTGGGCTCTTGAAAAAACTGATAGAAGCCATTGACGATGGCAAATGCCGCGGGCGCGAGGCCTATGATGATCAGTAACCACAGTTGCGCCCGCGTGCGCACATTATTCGAGAGCACCCAAAGTACAATAAATGCCTGCAGTGCATAGATCATCTCATACCATCCGCGCCAAGCCACCGGCGAAAACCAATGCACACTACACAGCATCCATAGGAGCGCTGGGACGAACAAAAACGGAATGTGGCTCAATCGCTTTGGGGACGCATTATCAACTGCGAGCCAAATACCGTGCAAAGTAAGCAAAATTGCAAAGAGAGGTAATAATGCCAATTGCGTATCTGGGCGCACCCCACCCAACGATACAGTGGTCAGAAAGATAATGAGCCCAAGGCAAATCGTGACCAACCAATCAACAAGATTGCCCCAGCCAAGCCGGCCATAAATTGCAATGATATGATCCTTATTAACAATTGAGGCCATGCGTAGAGTGAATTAAATGGGTGAAAATTAAATGGTCAGGCAATACGGTGAAGCTCCCAAGGTAAACTCATTATTACGCCTAAAGCTTGAACCAATAAGTGAACTAAGCTTGTCTACTTAACTCAGACCACTATTCCAATGAAAAAACTACTCCTCATCTTCGCCACCGCAGCGCTCCTAGGCGGCCTTAGCCTGCGCGTCTATTTCGCCTTTGTCCCACCGCCCGAGCCGACGCTTGAAGGTCAGCTCTCATACATTGTGCCCGAGGAGCTGAATGGCTGGAAAATCATAGATCAAGACATGGCTGAATCGCCCGAATCAAGCGAACGGATTAGCGACTTTTTAAATTTTGACGACGCCCTCTTCCGCATTTTCAAGAAAGGCGATACCTTCATCGGTCTTTACATCGCATACTGGCTGCCAGGTAAGGCCTCCTATCGCTGGGCGGGTGCGCACACGCCAGACACCTGCTGGGTACAAAATGGCTGGACGCGCCTTGATCGTAAATACCGCATCCCTTTTCAAAACGAGGAAACCCCCTTTCAGCCTGCCGAATTTGGTGTCTACGAAAAAGATGGCTCTGCTCAAAACGTTTACTTTTGGCACTTAGTCGGCGGCGAAGCTTTTGGCTATGAGCAAGAGGGTGGGCACAATATCTTTGCCGCACTGCTCGACATCAAGAAGTACGGCCTTAACCTACGCAACGAACAATTTTTCATACGTCTATCGAGTAACAAAAAAGTAGACGAGCTCAAGAAACTCGAGGGATTCAAACAGATACTCGATAGCCTCAGCGAAATCGGTCTAGCCAAAGCTAGCCATTAAAATTAATCTTCCGAGTCAAATATTCGCGCTGGATTTCCAAATACTTTAGCATTTGTTGGAACGTGACTAATCACTACCGAACCTGCACCAACCATTGCACGAGCGCCGACTTTTTTCAGTGGAAGTATACGCGCACCACTGCCTAGAAAAGCCATTTCGCCGAGTTCGGTTTGGCCAGTCACATCGCAGTGACCGCTCAGCGTCACCCAATCGGCGATCCGTACGTCATGCCCGATACTAGTGTGGCAATTGATTGCGACAAAATCGCCAATAGTCACATCGCAAGTCACAATGGCGTGTGGGCAGATAATAGTGCCCACACCGATCTCAACATTGAAGCCAATCACTGCAGTCGGATGCGCTAGAGAGATAAACTCTGCGCCAGACCCTAGCAATTTTCCACAGACCCTACGTTTAATGGCAGGTGATCCAATTGCACAAAGGAAAAGGTCGTTTGATTGCGGTGAGTAGTCGACCACCGCAGCAAGAATGCCAACGGGATAATCGAATCTATCAAGCGCGGCAGGGTTATCATCAAGAAAGCCAGCGATCTCCCAAAGACATCCACAATCGGGATGCGCCTCTGCCCAAGCGTAAACCTCGCGACCAAGGCCCCCTGCACCCACTATGATTAATCGCTTCATATGGATTGCTTTGACTTGAGCAAAGCGTGCAATTCGGAAAGTGTCTGCATTTGTTTCAATTCTTTCGCCTTAAGCCGCAGATTGTACTCAGTATCGACCATCGCGATCACAGTGAGCACTGAGAGCGAATCCCAATGCTCGAGAGAACGATAAACCGAGTCGCCTGACAGCGACCCGACTTCAACATCTTCGACCGCTTCTTCAAAATTTTTGATGAATGTTTCCAATTCCATAATACGCTGCTAGCTCAGTAAAATTAGGCCGTGTAGTCAATTAATTCACACACTGTTAAATCGCCAACTTCGACTAGCGCACTCGCCCACGATAGGCCAACACCGAAACCAGAGAGCAAGAGCCGAGTCGATGACCGATCCGCGAGTGCAGTCGCCACCTCCCCGCAGATAGCCGTTGGGATTGATGCTGAGCTTTGGTTGCCATAGTCCTCGACCGTCTGCATAGGCACTTTAGCGAGATCAAGCTTCAGGCGTTTCGCAATATTTCCCAAGATGTAGCGATTAGCCTGATGGAAGACGAAGTGGTCGACGGCGGCGGCATCTATCTCGGCATATTCAAGTAGCTCTTTGACCGATTTTGGCTCCTCGGTAATAGAAAAATTAAAGATTTCTGCCCCATCCATGAAGAGGTTTTCAGGAGAACGAAAGTTTCCTGATTCGTCTTCGAGCACCTCTGCCGTCTTCGCAGAATGGGGATGACGCGACCCACCCGCGGGCACAATCAGTTTATCGTAACCGCAACCATCCGTCTGCAGGCTGAAATAGGCCGAGGGCGCTCCCACATTTCGCTCGATCAAAGTCGCACTGCCGCCGTCGCCAAAAAGCGGTGCGACGGAGCGGTCTTTGGCGTTGACCAAGCGACTGATCGTATCGCCCGCTAATAATAGAATTCGCTCACAGCCTCCACTAGCGACCAGTGAATGCGCTAGCCAATGCCCATAAACGTAGCCAGAACAACCGAGATTCACATCGAGTGACGCACAATTTTTAGAGAGCCCAAGCCGACCGTGAATTACGGCGGCATTACAGGGCTGCAGATAGTCCGGGGTCTGGGTTACACAGATGATCGCATCAATTTGCTGAAGATCCACTCCACCTTCCTTAATTAAGTGTCGCGCGGCCTTTTCGCACAAGTCCGCTGCCGTGGTCTGCGCGTCGACGACTCGCCTCTTTGACAAGCCGATCGTCTTCTTGAGGCGTTCGAGTTGCTTTAGATTACCACCGAACAGTTCTAGCTCGTCATCGATGCATTTCTCAAGCGGAGGCACACAGGTCACAATTCCTGAAATTTTAACATCACTAAAGTGGCACTTGGGCATAATTCTAAAAGATGATAGGAGAAAGCCCCAAGTGAAAGCCCAATTTTTCTGGATTAACAAAGACATTGCACATCATGAAAAGCTAGCCTTTATTAGATACACTTTGAATGGTTTGTCTTCGGAAATCGGCAGGCACTTCCACTCACACAACAAACCACAGCAGCAAGAAAGGACATACCTTGGACATCAAACTCATTAAACAAGTCGTCGACCTAATGAAACGCTCGGATATCTCCGAATTCGAATTCGAGGAAGACGGCTTCAAGCTTCGCCTCAGTAGTAAGGGTGCCGACGCCCCTCAGATCATCCATGCCGCGCCAGCCGGGCAGGCGACTGCTCCTTTTCCCGTAGCTACGCCCGCCACTGGCGAAGCTGTTCCTGCCCCAGTTGAGGAAAAAGGCATCTCCATTATCAAGTCTCCTATGGTGGGCACTTTTTACAGCGCTTCCTCTCCTGAGAGCCCCGCATTCGTAAAGGTAGGCGACAAAGTCAGTAATGAAAGCGTCGTCTGCATCATCGAAGCGATGAAGGTGATGAACGAGATTCAAGCGGAAATGAGTGGCGTAATCACTGAGCTACTCGTCGATAACGGCGAAGCGGTCGAATACGGTCAGCCTCTCTTCAAAATTAAAACTGCCTAATCCTGCTGGATTCCATTGGATGTTAAAAAAGGTACTCATCGCAAACCGCGGCGAAATTGCACTCCGCATCGTACGTGCCTGTAATGAACTCGGCATCAAGACGTTCGCTGTCTACTCCGAGGCAGACGAACAGTCGCTCCACGTTCAACTGGCGGACGAGGCGATCTGCATTGGTCCCGCGGCAGGCAACCTTAGTTATTTGAAGGCTGACCGGATCATCGCTGCAGCCGAGATTGCAGACGTCGATGCGATTCACCCTGGCTACGGTTTCCTCGCCGAAAATGCCGACTTCGCCGAACAATGCGCACAGTGTAACATCAAATTTATTGGTCCCGGCAAAGAAGCTATCGTCAACTTTGGCGATAAAGCCAAAGCCCGCGACATGGCAATCCATGCCAAGGTCCCCGTCATTCCAGGAAGCGATGGTACTGTTGACAACGAAAAGGACGCACTCAAAGTAGCCAAAAAGATAGGCTATCCTGTGATCATTAAAGCCGTCGCTGGTGGAGGTGGTAAGGGCATGCGGACTGCAAACAACGCCGTGGCTTTTGTCAAAGAATACAATAACGCACGGAACGAAGCCGAGAAAGCCTTTGGTAACGGCGCCGTTTATTTAGAGCGATTCCTCGAAGCACCACGCCACATCGAGATCCAACTTCTTGGCGACCAATTCGGCAACGTCATCCACCTAGGCGAACGCGATTGCTCCGTACAACGCCGCCACCAGAAGGTAATCGAAGAAGCCCCCTCCCCCTTTATCTCCGACGACACTCGCAAGAAAATGGGGCGCGATGCCGTCAAACTCGCCAAGTCCGTCAACTACGAAGGCGCAGGCACCGTCGAGTTCCTTGTCGATGGCAAGGGCGACTATTTTTTTATCGAGATGAATACCCGTATTCAAGTCGAGCACGGCGTGACGGAGGAAGTCACCGGTGTAGATTTGGTCAAAGAGCAACTCCTCATCGCCAGTGGCCAAAAACTCAGCTACCAACAAAAAGACATCAAGATCACGAAGCACTGCATCGAATGTCGCGTCTGCGCTGAAGATCCCTCGCGTAACTTTGCGCCCTGCCCTGGCGAAATAACCCTCTACTACTCTCCGGGTGGTCACGGCGTGCGCATTGATTCGCACTGCTATAGCGGATACACCATACCGCCTTACTACGATAGCATGATCGCTAAAGTTATGACATATGGCAGCACTCGCGAACTCGCGCTCGACCGGATGGATCGCGCCTTAGGTGAGTATTTGATCCGTGGCATCAAAACCAACATCCCATTCTCCCGCGCTATCATCCGTGATCCACACTTTAGAGAAGGTAAATACACGACTAAGTTCATCGAAGAATTCTTAGAGCGTGTACCTAAGGATATTTACACTTAAAAATTCAACCATACAATCAGACAAATTATGAGCAAGGAAACCGACAACCAAAACGAATCAGTCATACCAAATGTCTCGGAGGCCTCCAACACCCTCGGGGACATTCGCATCAACCACAGCGTAGTCGCCAGTATTGTTCGCCTCGCTGCCCTCGAAGTCAGCGGCGTGGCTGCGGTCGGCGGTGGCTTTGTCGACGGAATCGCCGAGATTTTCTCCAAAAAAGGTGACGAGCGCGGCGTCCGCGTCGAAGAAGATGAGGTCGGTGACTATCGTATCGAGATCCGCGTCATCCTACGCTTCGGTTGTGAACTCGCCACCGTCGCTACGGAGATTCAAGAACGCATCGCCGAGCAAATCGAGAAGATGACTAGCAAGAGCGTCTCTCGTGTGAACGTCATTATCGACGGTGTGCGTACTGACGATGAAAAGGGCGAAGAAGATGAATGGGGCGACGAACCACACATCGACTAATCGCTTCTAACTAATTTTTTCAAAGACACTGGCATGGACTTTAGTGAACTAACCGACGAACTGCAGCACCTCACCCAAACGGAGTTTCTCTACGTGGGCGGAGCGATCTTAGCACTCACCTTTCTCCTAATCTTACTAGTGCGCCGGCAACCTAAGAACGTCGTCGCCTACTCAACTGAGAATGGCCGCGTGATGGTCAGTCGTCATGCAATTATTGACTTGGTGCAAACCTCTTGTGGGCAATTAGAAAATGTTTCTAAAACGCTAGTCAAAATCAAGGGCAAGGGTCAGACCACCAACCTCGAAGTGCGCATTGTCTTACTGAGCGGAGGTCGACTACGTGAAATTGAGCAGACCTTGCAGAGCCACCTCCGCGAAGCTTTAACCGAGAACCTCGGTATTGAATCTCTTGGTTACATCAACATAGTAGCGACTGGTTTCAAGAGCGGACGCATTGATTCAAACGACCGGTCTAAGTCAAATCCACTGTTTGCAGGAATGAATGAGGCCTACGATGACGTCGAAGGACTCGATTCAGATTCTGGGATAGACGATCAGTCCAAAAGTAGTTCGTAGCGCCAGAGTCTGTTTTAATGACCTTCGGCTAGCTCCTAGCTATAATTAACCGAGTTTTAAAATGCTTCGTATATTCGTAAGTTGCGCCCTACTTGTGTTGAGCGCCTGCAGCACGCAAAAATCAGCTGAGCTTGAAGCCTTCGCCCGCGCTTTCACTGAGGCCAACCAAGCGACCGAGGTCGAACCAATGCTCGCTATCTACGCACTAGAAGGCACGACCGAAAACACAAAGAATTTGCTCAAAAATGCACTCCTCTACGAACTGGGTCTTCCAATTCAGAGCATTGAGTTCGAAGCACTGACTGGCTCACATGAGGAGTCCATTGAATATAGACATCAAGGCGTGGACTACATAGCCACATTAGAACCCAGCTTGCGTATGCGGGTGCGCTACGAAACAGAAGACCGCTTCGAAAGCCTCTTTAGCATCGGCAAAAACAGCGCAGGCCAATGGCGAATAATCTGTAGCCGACCCATGTAAATTGAACTGTTTATTTACGAAACTCAGAGAATAATTAAAGCGTCCAATAAGCGGGCGTATCACCTATTTATAAGGCAGCCAAGGCCGCGTTCAAAGTCGCACTCGGGCGCATCGCATCCTGTGCTTTTTTAAGCTCGGGACGGTAGTATCCGCCAATATCCATGGGCACACCTTGCACAGTGTTGAGTTCGTCGACAATCTTGGATTCGTTGGCAGTGAGTGCCGCAACCAATGGCGCAAAGCGCGTCTTAAGCTCAGGGTCCTGGTCCTGAGTCGCTAGTGCTTCTGCCCAATAAAGCGCTAGGTAGAAATGGCTGCCGCGGTTATCGAGCTCATTCACCTTGCGAGAAGGCGACCTGTTCTCGGTCAGAAACTTCGCGTTAGCGATACCCAGTGTGTCTGCGAGGACTTGCGCTTTAGCATTATGGTAGACCGACGAAAGGTGCTCTAATGAAACACCCAACGCGAGGAACTCGCCAAGCGAATCCCAACGCAAATGGTTTTCTTTTTCAAACTGCTGCACGTGCTTAGGTGCGGAACCGCCAGCACCTGTCTCAAAGAGACCCCCCCCGTTCATCAGTGGTACGATCGAGAGCATCTTAGCACTCGTGCCGAGCTCGAGAATTGGAAAGAGATCAGTCAAATAGTCACGAAGCACGTTACCGGTGACAGAAATCGTGTCTTCACCAGCCTTCGCCCGTTCGAGCGTGATCTTGGTCGCTTCAACAGGCGGTAGGATACGAATATCGAGACCTTCGGTAGCGTGATCTTTTAGATAAGTATTCACCTTATCGACTAGCTGAGCATCGTGTGCACGCGCCGCATCCAGCCAGAAGATTGCGGGCGAACCTGTAGCGCGCGCCCGATTGACCGCGAGTTTGACCCAGTCACGAATCGCTGCGTCCTTCACTTGGCAGGCGCGCCAGATGTCTCCTTCCTCTACTTTGTGCTCGATTAGCACGCTACCATCCGCGTCGACCATACGAATCTTACCAGCAGCGGAAATTTCAAAAGTCTTATCGTGCGAGCCGTATTCTTCGGCTTTCTGCGCCATGAGGCCAACATTGGGCACAGTTCCCATAGTCGTAGGATCAAACGCACCGTTCTTTTTGCAAAAATCGACGGTCTCAGCATACACGCCGGCATAGCAACGGTCAGGGATGACGAAGTTCGTGTCTTGTTGCTCACCGTCCTTGTTCCACATTTGACCTGAACTGCGAATCGCGGCAGGCATTGATGCATCGATAATCACATCGCTGGGAACGTGTAGATTGGTGATACCCTTGTCAGAATCAACCATCGCGATATCAGGGCTACTATCATAAACCGCATCAAGATCGGCCTCGATCGCAGCTTTTTGATCGGCGGGTAGACTTTCAATTTTAGCATAAAGATCTCCAAGGCCGTTTTTCACATCCACCCCAAGAACGGCAATCGTAGATGCGTACTTTTTAAAAACATCTCCATAAAACACTTCCACTGCGTGACCAAAAATGATCGGGTCGGAGACCTTCATCATGGTCGCTTTCATGTGAAGCGAAAAGAGGACGTCTTCTTTTTTTGCAAGTTCGATCTGCTCGGCAAGAAAAGTGCGCAGTGCCTGAACACTCATGAAAGTGCCGTCAAGCACCTCACCAGCTTCAAGCAAAAGACCCTCTTTCAGTGTAGTCACACATCCGTCAGCAGCGACGAGCTCGATTTTCGCACTCGTTGCTGCAGGAATCGTGACTGACTTTTCGTTAGCAAAGAAATCCGAGTCACCCATGCTCGAAACCGTGGATTTGGAATCTGAGCTCCATACACCCATACGGTGCGGGTTGTTTTTAGCATACTGCTTAACCGCGGCCGCAGCGCGGCGGTCAGAGTTACCTTCGCGCAGCACAGGGTTAACGGCGCTGCCTTTAACCCGATCGTAAGCCGCTTTAATCGCTCCCTCCTCTTCTGTCTTTGGACTATCAGGGTAATCTGGCAGGGCGAAGCCGTTGGCTTGAAGTTCTTTGATGCAGGCGATCAACTGTGGCATCGAAGCCGAGATGTTCGGTAACTTGATTATATTAGCCTCCGCAGTCTTAGCTAAGTCACCAAGTTCAGCGAGATGATCAGCCGTCTTTTGATCCACTGGCAAAAATTCTGAAAGATTGGCAAGAACACGACCTGCGAGTGAGATGTCGCGCGTCTCGACGGCGACGCCAGCAGCTGCGGTGTAGGCCTCGATGATCGGTAAGAGCGAATGCGTGGCCAGCGCCGGCGCTTCGTCAGTAATCGTATAAATGATTTTTGCTTTGTAGCTCATAGCGAAAATAATGACTGGTGGCTTATGTATGCTTGTTGAGTGAGGGCGCTTAAAGATTCGCGCAGAATTTGTTTAAGCGCCCAAGGCCTTTTTCAATAACCTCGTCGGACGTGGCATAGCTGAGGCGGATGTAGCCGGGAGCACCAAAGCCCTCGCCGGGAACGACGGCGACTTTTTCTTCTTCAAGAATACGCGCGGCAAAATCAGACGCACTGAGTCCAAGCTTTTCGATATTCGGGAATAGATAGAAAGCCCCCTGGGCGCGTACGCACTCGATCCCATCGATGCCTTGGAGACCCTCAAGGAGGGTGTTGCGGCGGCGATCGAAGACCTCCAGCATGCCATTCACAGCAGCCATCGACTGATCCCAGTTTTGCATGGCAGCGAGGGCGCCATGTTGTGCGAAAGTGGTCGCGTTTGAACTGGTCTGACTTTGCAGATTTGCGACGGCTTTAGCGACGGCAAGCGGTGCCATCAAAGTGCCAAGGCGCCAGCCAGTCATGGAAAAAGTTTTACTAAAGCCAGCCACAGTAATGACAGCATCGGCGGCCTCCTTGGAAAAGGATGCGGGGCTTACATGATTAACGCCATCATAGAGCAAATGCTCGTAGATTTCGTCTGACATAATGTAAATACCCGCTCCGAGCGCGACTTCTGTAAGAGCTTGAAGCTCCTCGGCAGAGTAAATAGCACCAGTCGGATTCGAAGGGCTATTAATGATGACCAAGCGCGTCTTCGGCGTAATTGCTTCACGCAGTTGCTCGGGGGTGATCTTGAACCCGTCTTCAAGCCCAGCGAAGATAGTCTTCGGTAGACCGCCAGCCAATTTGACCATTTCAGGGTAGCTTACCCAGTAAGGAGCCGGAATCACGACCTCATCGCCAGGACTGATGACGGCCAGAATAGCCAAATAGCAAGAATACTTACCGCCTGGGCTCACCACGCACTGCGCGGCAGTCGTGCCATCAACGCCTTGATTGCGGTATTTCTCTGCAAGAGCTTCACGTAGCGCAGGGATGCCAGGCGCAGGTGCATATTTGGTCTTCCCTTCCTGAATCGCCTGAATGCAAGC
>CENJ01167569.1_pt1 | contig 17544 bp, 19 predicted proteins | sample 356161 | NCBI WGS metagenome assembly CENJ01 (sample SAMEA2619531, study PRJEB7988) | marine metagenome | biome: marine biome (ENVO:00000447); feature: surface water layer (ENVO:00002042); material: "saline water (ENVO:00002010), including plankton (ENVO:xxxxxxxx)" | depth 5 m
GCAATTCAAGGTTTAATTGTTTGTTTTAAATAACTAGACTATATTTAATATAAAAGACAGGTAATTAGAGGAATTGTATATAAGACAACGGGCAATAGCTACCTTGTAAAAAGTGTAGAAGAGAACAAAATTTACGAATGCATAGCAAGGGGTAAACTACGTTTACTTAATATAAAGCACACCAATCCAATTTCTGTTGGAGATTATGTAAAATTTTCAAAATTCCAACATAAAGATAAAGGAGAAATCATGGAAATTTTTCCTCGCAAAAATTATATTATACGAAAATCAGTAAATCTTTCGAAAGAAACCCATATTCTGGCAAGTAATATAGATCAAGCAATCTTAGTCATTACTTTGAAAAGCCCAAGAACCTATTTTGAGTTTATTGATCGTTTTTTAATTACTTCCAATGCTTATCAAATCCCTACTATAATTGTGTTTAGTAAATCGGATACTTATCATAAGGAAGAACTCAAAGAAATTGAAATAGTAAGGAAAATTTACACTAATTTGAAAATTAATTGTCTTTTAATTTCTTGTCACAAAAAAAAAGATATTTCAAAAATCTTGAATTTAATAAAAAATAAGACTACACTTTTTTCAGGTAATAGTGGTGTTGGAAAATCAACCTTGATTAATTATTTAAATCCAAAACTAAATCTCAAAACTCAATCTGTATCTAAATCAACCAATAAAGGTCTGCATACCACGACATTCGCACAAATGTATGATGTAGACAAACATACACGTGTAATTGATTCTCCAGGCATTAAAGGATTTGGATTAGTTGATATAAAAAAAAACGAAATTTATCGATATTTTCCTGAATTTCTTGAAGCCAGTAAGAAATGCAGATTTAAGAATTGTATCCATATTGATGAACCTGAATGTGAGGTTAAAAAAAGATTGGTAACTGGTGAAATCTCAAATCATAGATATGAGAGCTATATAAATTTAATCCATGAAAAAAAAACAATTAGATAACAAATGAGGGCAGTAATACAGAGAGTTTCATATGGATCTGTAACCGTAGAAAATAAAAAAATTGGTGAAATAAACCATGGTTTGGTTGTCCTTTTGGGTGTTGATATTAATGATAAGCAAGATGACATTTCTTGGTTAGTTAACAAAATATCAAACTTGAGAGTTTTTGGCGATGAAAAAAATTTATTGAATAATTCTATAATTGATGTAAATGGAGATTTGATGATAATCAGTCAGTTTACATTATTTGCTAAAACGAAAAAAGGAAATAGGCCCTCCTATACAAATGCAGCTAAGTCTCCAAAAGCTTATAAATATTATAATTCCTTTTGCAATGAGATAGAATCTATATTATGTAAAAAAGTGATAAGGGGTATTTTTGGTGCAGATATGACTTTAAATATTATAAACGAAGGACCAGTCACAATTCATATAGATTCCAGAAATAAAGAGTAATTACAATATTTCAACTTCAGGTTGTAATCTTATTTTGAAAGTAGAATAAACATCATAAGTTATTTTGTTAGCTAAAGATAATACTTCTTTTCCAGTGCCACCCCCCAAATTTACCAATACCAGCGCTTGATTTTTATAAATACCTACATTTCCAAACGATTTCCCCTTGTATTTTAAAAACTCTATTAACCAAGCTGCTGAGACTTTGTATTGATTTTTTTCAATTTTAAATGCGGAGATAGATGGAAATCTTTTTTTGAGCTCTAAATACTTTGATTGGTCAATTACAGGGTTTTTGAAAAAGCTACCACAATTTCCTACAAGATCTGTATCGGGTAATTTACTTTTTCTAATTTTAATCACCGCTTTAGAAATTGACTTTAAGTTTATTTCTCTATTGCCAATTTCGTCTTTTACAGATCCGTAAGAGATGTTGTATTTATGTTTTTCTTTTGTAAGTCTTATTTTAATTGATGTAATTATATAAATATTTTTGTCGATAGTTTTAAAACGTGACGTCCTATACCCAAACGAACAACCTTTTTTATCAAATTCTTTTTCTGTTTGGTCCTTAATATGTAACGTTTTACAACTTATAAAAACATCTTTCAACTCAACCCCATAGGCTCCAATATTTTGTATTGGAGCGGCTCCTACAAGACCTGGAATTAGAGACAAATTTTCTATACCTCCAAAACCATTATTTACCGACCATTGTACAAAATCATGCCAATTCTCACCTGCCATTATATTTACAATAACGTTGTTTTCGTTTTCTTCAATTACATCTATTCCTTTTAAATCAATTTTTAAGCACAACCCATCTAAAAATTTTGAAAACAAAATATTGCTACCACCCCCAAGTACAGTTATTTTTTTTGTTTTATTTTCTGATAAAACATTTCTTAAATCTTTTAAACTTTTAACAATATAAAAGGATTCTGAAGTTACATCTAAACCGAAAGTATTTAATTTCTCAAGAGAATAATTACTTTTAATATCCAAGTCAGAATTTCTAATTAACATTTCCCGTAATCTTTAGGGACATTGTTGGAGAGTTAACAGCGTTGGATAAAACAGTTATTGTTTTCCTTATTGGCCCAACTCTGTTAGTATCATATTTTACTTGGATTTCATCACTTTTACCAGGACCAATTGGTGAAGAAGGTTTTTTGGGAATTGTACATCCACACGATGAATATACTTTATTGATAATTAATGGTTTTGAACCTACATTGGTAAATTTAAAAATCCTTATACCATTATCACCTTTTGATATTTTACCATAGTTAATTTCAAGAGATTCAAATTCTATTTTTGGTCCCACCTCTTGAGTAAAAATAAAACCACTAGTTATAGCAATAAAAAGGAACAATAAATTTTTCATAACCTTAATTTATATTAACAATATACGAATTTTGATATTTTTAACATATACTAGAATTGAGTGTTATTTTTTTTTTAATTAAACTAAAAGTACTTTTGTAACAAATTATTTACAGAACTATAATTTCATGCCCTTATCTACAAAGTTTGATCCATCTGAAATTGAAGAAAAATGGTATAAATATTGGCTAGAAAAAAAACTTTTTAAGTCAAAACCAAATTCAAAGAAACCATACACTATTGTTATTCCTCCTCCAAACGTAACAGGAGTTCTACATATGGGACATATGCTTAATAATACCATTCAAGATATATTAGTAAGAAGGGCTAGGATGAGTGGTATGAATTCATGCTGGGTTCCTGGTACAGATCATGCATCAATAGCAACTGAGGCGAAGGTGGTTTCTTATTTAAAAGAAAGGGGTATTAATAAGAAATCTCTTTCAAGAGATGAATTTTTAAAATATGCTTGGGATTGGACTCATAAATATGGAGGTATTATTTTAGAGCAATTGAAAAGAATAGGATGTTCATGTGATTGGGATAGAACCAAATTCACTTTAGATGACGAATTATACAAATCTGTAATAAAAGTTTTTATCCAACTTTACGAAAAGAACTTAATTTATAGAGAAAACAAAATGGTCAATTGGGACCCAAAAGCTGAGACAACTTTATCAGATGAAGAGGTGATTTATGAAGAAAAACAAGGTTTATTGTTTTATATTTCATATCAAATTCAAGACAGCAGTAATAAAATATCAATTGCTACAACTAGGCCGGAAACAATTTTTGGAGATACTGCAGTTTGTGTTAACCCTACTGATGAACGATATAAAAAACTCATAGGTAAGAAAGTTGTTGTGCCAATTTCAAACAGGTTGATACCTATTATAGAGGATGAATACGTTGACTCAACATTTGGTACAGGCGCCTTAAAAATAACACCCGCACATGACTTAAATGATAATCTTATTGGTAAAAAACATAAACTAAAAAGTATCGACATTTTTAATCCAAATGGAACCCTAAATGAAAATGGTTTGCATTATCAAGGGATGGACAGATTTGATGTTAGAAAAAAAATCCATAAGGAATTAAAAGAAAATGAATTTTTAATAAAAGTTGAAAATTATAGTCACAATGTTGGTGTTTCAGAAAGAACTAAAGTTGTAATTGAACCTAGAATTTCTAAGCAGTGGTTTTTAAAGATGAATAATATTTCAAAACCAGCTTTAGATGCCGTTTTTAAAACTAAAAGAGTCAAACTGCATCCCAAAAAATTTCAAAATACTTATAAGCATTGGCTTGAAAATATTAGGGATTGGAATATTTCTAGACAGTTATGGTGGGGTCACAGAATACCCGTTTTCTATTATGGAAAAGGGGAAGAAGATTTTGTTGTCGCAGAAAATATGGATATGGCTCTTGATAAAATCAAAAATATAAGTGGGTTTGAAAATATTGTTTCTAAAGAAGTCATTCAAGATCCAGACGTATTGGATACATGGTTTTCGTCTTGGCTGTGGCCTATGTCAGTTTTTGATGGAATTTGTAAACCTGAAAATCCAGAGTTCAAATATTATTATCCCACCCAAGATCTTGTAACAGGGCCTGACATAATATTCTTTTGGGTCATCAGAATGATAATTTCAGGTTATAAATTTACAGGGAAAGAGCCATTTAAAAATATTTATTTTACTGGATTGGTAAGGGACAAAAAAAGACAAAAAATGTCAAAGCAGTTAGGTAATTCACCTGATCCTTTAAAATTAATAGATATTTATGGAGCTGATGCTGTAAGAGTAGGACTTATGCTTAGTTCTTCGGCAGGTAATGATTTATTATTTGATGAATCTCTTTGCAAGCAAGGTAAAAACTTCGCAAATAAAATTTGGAATTCATATAGATTGATTTCTTCATGGGAAGTAGACGAAAAAAATGAAAATATTGTGAAAAATTTAAAGATTATAAATTGGTATGAAAATAATCTTCACTCTACAATAAATCAAGTAAATAAAAACTTTGATAATTTCAGAATTTCAGATTCATTAATGCTCATTTATAAATTAATATGGGATGATTTTTGTTCGTGGCTTTTAGAAACTATTAAACCTGACTCTGGTAAGTCTGTTAGTGGTCAATCATTGGATAAGATAAAAAAATTATTTTTGATCAATCTTGAGCTACTCCATCCTTTCATGCCATTTATTACTGAAGAGTTGTGGCAAAAAATCAAAGATAAAAAGGAAGATTCAATAATGATAACAAATTGGCCCATTGAAAAAAAGTTTAACTCTAAAATTTTAGATGATTTTAATCGTACAAAAAAAATCATTTCGGAAATTAGAAAATTTAGAAAAGAAAAACTTATCAAAGCCACCAAATTGTTAAGTTTAAAATTTATTTGTGATGAGGAAAAGTTACCATATTCTGGTGTTTTGAAAAAATTAGGGAACTTAGAAAGTCTTGAACCCATGAACTCAGAAAAAGATATTTCAGACTATACTTTTTTTGTAGAAGATATGGAATTTTCTATTCCAGTAAATTTTGATTTAGATCCAAAGGTTGAAAAAGAAAAACTTGAAAATGAGTTGTCTTATACCGAAGGTTTTTTAAAATCCGTAAGAAAAAAACTAAATAATAAAAAGTTTACTGAAAATGCTCCTAAAAACGTAATTGAAAATGAATTAAAAAAGGAATCTGATGCGATCAAGAAAATTAAAATATTAAAAAAGAATCTTTCGTCAAGATAACCTAAACTATCTTACTAACCCCACCTTTTACCATTTGATTAATACTTACATTCACTTTAGATTTTAGGGGTAAAAAAATATCCAATCTCGATCCAAATTTAATAAATCCTGATTCACCCCCTTGTTTAATTTCCTTTCCTTCAGATGCGTAATTTACTATTCTTCTAGCTAAAGCACCAGCTATTTGCCTGTAAAGAATATCTCCAAAAATCTTGTTTTTAATTACTACAGTGGTCCTTTCGTTTAATTCTGATGATTTTGGGTGCCATGCAAATAAATATTTACCCGGATGATATTTATTAAAAATAATTTCACCACTGACTGGATACCTTGTAACATGTACATTAAATGGGGACATAAAGATTGAAACTTGTAATTTTTTTTCTTTATAAAATTCTTTTTCAAAAACCTCTTTAATTATTACTATTTTTCCATCTGCGGGAGCAAGGATAGATTTATCGTCAAGATTAATATGTCTTTTTGGATTTCGAAAAAATTGAAGGACTAGTACAAAAAATAATAAGCATAATAATTTTAAGACGAATTTCACTTCAATGTTATTTATTGAATATTCCAATAAGATTATTAAACTAGATGTTATTAGTAATGAAATAATGATTATTTGATGACCTTCTTTATGGAACATACTTATATTAATTTCAGGAAAAGATAGTAATAAAGAGCAGAATAAATAACACTATCCATTCTATCATAAGCTCCACCGTGACCTGGCATTAAATTCCCACTATCTTTTGTTTTAGCTTTTCTTTTATTCAAGGATTGTAGAAGATCGCCTATTAGAGATAAAACAGATATTATTATGCCTAGTAGAACCCAATAATTATTAAATAAATTAAAGCAGTACTCCATAAAATAAATAAAAATCAGTGATGCAAAAAGTCCTCCAAAAAAACCCTCCCAAGTTTTATTTGGTGAAATTTCTTCTAAAATTTTATTCTTACCAAAGTAAGACCCTGTCAAATAGGCAAAAATATTATTCACCCATGTTGAAGAAAAAAATAAAAACAAATATAAAGGACTAAAAATTACTCCGTATTCATGAATTTCAATCATAAAAAAGTAAGAAGTAGTTATGTACACTAGTGAAAAGAAAACATAAATTTTTGAATTTTTAAAATTCCTTTTGAAAAAAAGTAAAATTGTGCAATAAATGCTAGAAATTAGTGAGATATAGCAAATAAATTTGATGAGGTAATCATCGATGATTAAATTTCTTGGAGTCCAAATAAAAAATAAAACAGGTAAGAAAAAAAAATAATTTTTGTTTTTGATTAGATTAAAATATTCTTTAAGAACTATAATTGATAAAATTGTAATTAATACTTTAAAAGAAAGTTTAGAATAAAAAACTGCTATTGTTATTAACGAAGCGTACAACAATCCAGATAAAAAACGAATCCAAAAATTTTTCATTTATTAACATCCCTTACTAGCAAATATAACTCTTTTGATGTTCTTTTATAGGAGATAAAATTTGAATTTTTTTTAGGGTTTGTAGGATAAATATTTGTAATATTTGACGGAATTGATTTGCTATATTTATTTTTGATAGCACTCATAGCGTCACTAACATCCTGTTTAAAGTCTGAAGTTTTAGCTACTATAATTAAAATTTTTGGTAATTGATTGAGTTTCTTGTTCAAGATTTGATTACTGGAAACCATTATGGAGCCTTGATCAGATATTAAAAATTCACAGTTTATTAGTAAAGCCTTTGCATCTATAATTTTAGTACTAATTTTGAAGTAATCTGTGAGAGAGTTTTCGTTAGAAAAAAGTTCAGAAGTAGAGATTTCATTTTCAATTAAAATATTTTGAAAATTTATTTTTAATTCTTCTTCATTTTCGCAATAAAGAAACTTACCCCCATTTAAAGTAAACTTTTTAACAAATGAAATTTCAATGGGTTCTCTTTTTTCTGTAAGATATTTACTTTTTTTAGGTTTTTTTTTCCAAAAAAAATTACCAAAAAAACTCACTTTTTAACTTTTTTTTCTGGGATTAGCCTCAGTCTCATTCTTCTGTCCAAATGGTCTGTTGCCTAAAATATTAATAAGATCATCCTTGAAAATCACCTCTTTTTCTAATAATCTTGTTGCTAACTTGTCTAATTTGGCCTTATGGGATTTAATTATTTTACAGGCTCTTACAAATTGTTTTTCTACAATTTTTGATATTTCTTTATCAATTGTTTGAGCTGTTTCTTCCGAATATGGTTTTGAAAAATTATAATCGCTTTGACCACTAGAATCATAATAGGTTATGTTTCCAATTTGTTCATTTAAACCATAAACTGTAACCATTGCTTTAGCTTGTTGAGTTACTTTTTCAAGATCACTTAAAGCACCAGTAGAAATTTTATTAAAGATTATTTTCTCAGCAGCTCTTCCACCTAAAGTTGCGCACATTTCATCTAGCATTTGTTCTGTTCTGACTATCATTCTTTCCTCTGGTAGATACCATGCTGCGCCTAGAGATCTACCCCTTGGAACTATTGTAACTTTAACCAAAGGTGCAGCAAATTCTAAGAGCCAGCTAACCAAGGCATGTCCTGCCTCGTGAAATGCAATTGTTTTTTTCTCTTCTTGAGAAATAATTTTATTCTTTTTTTCAAGCCCTCCAACAATTCTATCAACCGCGTCTAAAAAATCTTGTCTTCCAACGTTTTTTCTATTTTTTCGAGCAGCAATAAGAGCTGCTTCGTTGCAAACATTGGCAATATCAGCTCCTGAAAAACCAGGTGTTTGTTTAGCAAGAAAATCAACATCTAATGTTTTAGTTTTTTTAAGTGGTTTTAGGTGCACTTCGAATATTTCCTTTCTTTCTCTTACATCAGGTAGATCTACATAAATTTGTCTATCAAATCGTCCTGCTCTCATCAATGCTTTATCTAAAACATCGGCTCTATTGGTGGCTGCTAAAACAATTACGTTGGTATTTGTTCCAAAACCATCCATCTCAGTTAAAAGTTGATTGAGCGTATTTTCTCTTTCATCATTTGACCCTGTAAAATTATTTTTACCCCTTGCTCTTCCAATAGCATCTATTTCGTCAATAAATACTATTGCTGGAGATTTATCTTTGGCTTGTTTGAATAAATCCCTTACTCTTGAGGCACCAACACCTACAAACATCTCAACAAAATCTGAACCTGACAAGGAAAAAAATGGAACTTTAGCTTCTCCAGCTACAGCTTTTGCTAATAATGTTTTTCCAGTGCCTGGTTGTCCAACAAGAAGAGCTCCTTTAGGAATTTTACCTCCAAGAATTGTATATTTCTTTGGATTTTTTAGAAAATCAACAATTTCTTGAACTTCTTCTTTAGCACCTTCAAGTCCGGCAACATCTATAAACGTAGTTTTTACGTCTTTTTTTTCGTCAAATAATTTCGCTTTTGATTTTCCAATGTTAAAAATTTGACCCCCAGCTCCTCCTCCAGCATTACCTGACATTCTTCTCATGATAAATATCCAAACAGCAATAATTACGATAATAGGAAGGAAACTTAATATGATATCAAAAAATTTGTTTTCAACTGTAACGAACTCATATTGAAAATCTAAATTTCTTGATTTGGCTTTCTCAAGTTTCTCTTGAAAAAGTTTTAAATCACCAAATTCAAAAGAATAATGTGGCCCTGTTTCATTAATTTGTCCCAAAAAGTTTTTTTTCGATACTATTCTATGTTCATTTCTTTCTAGGGCTTCTTTTCTAAGAAAAATCTTTGCAATTTTTTCATTTTGGATAAGAACTTTTTCTATATCTCCATTTAAAAGATATTTTTCAAAATCAGATGTGTTAGTCTTATTAGAAGTTTGAATACTACCCTCTCCAAATAAGCTTATACTTAAAAGAACAACTATAATAGTACCATACAACCAATATGGATTAAGTTTTGGAGTTTTATTTACTTTTTTAGGCATATTAATTATTTTTAATCGGTATCATATTTGTCTTACAGTCACCCCACAATTCTTCTATTCTGTAAAAATCCCTTACTTTTTTTTGAAAAATATGAACAACAACATTAATATAATCTAAAAGAATCCATTCCGCATTTTCTACACCTTCTGTATGAGACGGTTTTTCCTTTAGAGTTTTACTAACCTTCTTTTTAACAGAATCTAAAATTGCAGAAACATGCGTGTTGGAAGTTCCTGAACAAATAATGTAGAAGTCACAAATCCTATTTTCAATTTTTCTTAAATCAATCATTTCAATATCTTGTCCTTTAACGTCAGAAATACCAATCACAATTTTTTCAATTAAATTATTAATACCATCAGTTTTTTTTACCATCAAACTTTTACAAAAATATTATATTAGTGAATACAAATTACAAAATTGTGATTCCCTTTAAGATTATCAAAATTAATGCCATTGACTCTTCAAATAATGAAATAAAAAGATTATATCATAATAAATTACATTTAAACGGGTTAGTTGTATGGGCAAAAAAACAGACTGATGGAAGAGGTCAAGGTAGCAAAAAATGGCTTTCCCACCCCAACAGAAATCTAACATTCTCAATTTTTTTAAATGGTGAAAACGTGTCTTTCTCATCACACTTATGTTTAAATCTAATTACCTCATTATCCGTAAGAAAAGTTTTAATGAATAATGGAATTAATGACTTATTTATTAAATGGCCAAACGACATTTTGTCAGTAAACAAAAAAATATCTGGAATTTTAATAGAAAATTTATATAAAGGTAAAAAGCTAATGGGGTCAATTGTGGGTGTTGGAATAAATGTTAATCAGGTAATTTTTCCAAAAAATTTTAACGCAAGTTCTATGAAAATCATTACAAGTAATGAATTTAGTTTAAAAAAAACACTTCATGATTTTTTAGATATTTTCAACCGTAATTTACTTTTATATAGCAATTTTGATTTGCTTAAAAAGGACTTTAACAAAAGCTTATTTCGAAAAAATGAAATAATTGAATACGAAATCAACGGAAATATTAAAAAGGGGGAGATAATTGGACTTTATGATCATGATAGATTTCAAATTTTGTGTTCAAGTGGGCTAAAAGAGACCCCAAGAATAAGAGACGTTAAAATTATTTACTAAACAATCCAGTCATACGGATTTTTTTTCCAGCTATTCACTTTATCAATATCATCTTGTGAAATTTCTGTAAACTTTTTTGAACATTCAATAAGTTTAGAAAAATCAGATAGGGAATAATATTTTTGATTTGCTTTTTCAAAGTTTATTTTTGCAATCTCCAAGCCATAGGAGAAAATTGAAAAAACACCCAGCACATAAATACCATTTTTTTTAAGCGCTTCTACAGCATTTAATGAGCTTCTTCCAGTGCTAATAAGGTCTTCAATGACAACTACAGGGAACTTTTCTAGAATCTTACCCTCAATTTGTTTACCAGCACCATGTGCTTTTGGTTCTGGACGAACATATATAAAAGGTTTTTTTAAAATTTCTGCAATAAGCATTCCTATTGCAATAGATCCTGTTGCAACTCCGGCCACGTAGAAATCTCCTTGAATTTTAGACTTTATATATTTTGAAATTTCATTCGAAATAAATTTTCTTATTTTGGGATATGAAAGAATTAATCTGTTATCACAATAAATAGGAGATTTTATTCCACTTGACCAAGTAAATGGTTTTTCAATATTTAATTTTATTGCATTAACTTGTAAAAGTAATTCAGCTGTTTGAAAAGCTAATTTTTCGTTGAAAATCATACACAAATGTATAAAGTATTTTTTAATCAAAAGCCAATAGTATTAACAACGGAGATTATTATCCCTAAAGAAGATTCACCTCTTTTTTTTGTAAAATTCACAAACAAAAAGTTTATTTTAAAAGTGTTAAAATCTAAAAAAGTAAAAATGCTTTATTTATATCATTCTAAAGAAGAAAGACTAAATTATTATTTCTTAAGCATGTTTAAACTAATTGAAGCGGCTGGAGGGTTAGTAAAAAATTTAAAAACAAATAAATTTTTATTTATATTCAGAAATAAAAAGTGGGATTTACCTAAAGGCAGAATTAATAAAAATGAAGAAGTTAAAAATGCGGCAATTAGGGAAGTAGAAGAAGAAACAGGGGTGCAAAGTCTATCAATAATAAAACCTTTAAGTACCACATATCATATATTCAAAAAGAATAGAAAATATCGTTTAAAAAAGACCTTTTGGTATTTAATGAACACTCAATATATTGGTAAACTTACACCAGAAGCTAAAGAAAATATTGAGAAGGCTGTGTGGGTTGATAAAAGCTCACTTGATTCTTTAAAAAGTAAAATGTATCAAAACATAAATCTAGTAATTTCAAATTATTTTGATTTATATAAATAATAAGTTAGTTTTTTAATTTAAATGGTAATAAATGATTGTATTTACCACCATTTTTTATAATATCTCTTACTAAACTGCTATTAACATAAGAAAAATTTTGACCCGATATAAAATACACAGACTTGACATTTGAGAAAGTATCTTGGATATCTTTAATATCTTTCTCAAATACAAAATCATTAGTATTTCTTAGTCCACGAATCAAAAAACTTACATCTTTAAATTCACAAAAGCTTGTTGTTAAGTCTGAATAAGATTCAACTGTAATTTTTGAATTAGTTTCTATTGATTTTTCAATAAAACGGATTCTGTCCTTTAAGCTGAACATACAAGACTTTGATGAGTTCTCACCAACAGCAATAATTATTTCATCAAAAACATTTAATGCTTGGTCTAGAATATCTTTATGGCCAATTGTAAAAGGATCGAATGATCCAGGAAAAATTGCTTTTTTCATTTTAATCCGTCATTTATCATATCCATAATAATTTTTTTTAAATTTTTGTTTGCAGCTTTAAATTGTTGTGGTATGATACTTTTTTCTGTCATTCCCGGAATTGTATTTATTTCTAAAAAGTAAGGAATGTTTTTTTTAAAAATAAATTCACTCCTTGTAATTCCACTCAAATTCAATTTAGTATATAAATTCAAAGCATCTTTTTTAACATTATTTTCAAGTTCTATTGGAAGTTTAGCAGGAGTTATTTCATCAGATTCTCCCTCATATTTTGCTTTGTAATCAAAAAAATCGTTTCTAGTTACAATTTCTGTTATTGGAAGGACTTCAATCTTACCATCCAATTTATAAACTCCCACCGTAACTTCTCTTCCGCTCAAATATGATTCTAAAAGAATTTCATTGTCTTCTTTTAACGCTTTTTCAATTGCGGGTTTTAGTTCTTTCTCTGAATATACTTTGCTTATGCCAAAACTACTTCCTGACTGATTAGGCTTAACAAAACATGGAAAACCAATCTTATATATAATTTTTTTCACATCAATAATTTGCCCTTTTTCAATTAATTGACTTTTTGCAGTTTTTAATCCAACTTTTTTTGCTAGATCTAAACACTTTTTTTTGTTGAAAGTCAATTCTGCCATCGATGAATTACATGTCGAATGAGAAATATCTAAATTTTCAAGCTTTTTTGTAAATTTTCCGTCTTCTCCAGGACTTCCATGTACTAAATTAATAATGTAATCGAACGAAAGATTGACATCATTTTTAAAAAATTGGAATTTTTTTTTATTTAACGAATAAACGTTATCAAATTTATCGACTACTGTATAATTATTTTTATTTACGTAAATTTTAAAACATTCAAATTTTGAATCCTTAATCAATTTAAATATAAGATTCCCGCTTTTAAGAGAAATTTCTCTTTCAGAATTGAATCCACCACAAGCTACTCCAATTATCTTCATCTATAAATAATCACAAAGGTAATAATTGAATTGATGAATTAGTCTGCTTTAATTAAATTATTATAGTTTTGGGAAATGAAATTGATTAGGTTTATAATTAGTAATATTTTCTTTAAAAATATGAGTTATCTTATTTGTTTAACTCTGCTTCTTGCCATTATGATTTTTTTTGGACTTGGCTTTGTAACTCAACACAACAAATATGTAACTGTTCCCAAATTATTTGGTCTCCATATTTCTGAAGCTATTGAATCTGCTAAAAAAAAATCCTTAAATATTGTAATTTTAGATTCTGCTAAATTTAACCAAAACCATCCTCCTTTGACTGTTCTAGAACAGTTTCCAAAGTATAATGGAGAAGTTAAAAAAGGAAGAAAAATTTATTTAACATTAAACCCAGTTGGATATAAGAAAATGAGAGTACCAAATGTTATTCAGATTACACATAGAAATGCGGAAACATTATTAAACGCTGTTGGATTTGAAGTAGGAGAGTTGATTTATAAAGATAATATAGGCAAGGATATGGTTCTTGAGATACTTCATAAAGGAAAAAAAATTGTACCAGGTCATGCTCTTCAACAAAGAGAAAAAATAGATTTGGTTTTAGGTAATGGAAAAAAATAAAATTATTGAAGAAGAAAAGTTATATGAACACTTTACTTTTGAAGCAGATACCGGACAAAAACCTCTGAGGGTAGATAAGTTTCTAATAAATCGGATTGAGAGCTTGTCAAGGAATAAAATTCAAATGGCAGCAAAATCTGGTTTTATTTTCGTTAATGAAATTTCTGTAAAACCTAATTTTAAAATTAAACCAAAAGATATAGTTAAGGTAACACTACCTCATCCCCCTTTTGAAAATTTATTGAAATCTGAAAAAATACCTCTAAACGTTGTCTTTGAAGATGATCACCTCATTGTCGTAAATAAAGAAGCAGGTATGGTTGTTCACCCAGGACATGGAAATTACTCTGGAACATTAGTAAATGCCTTACTATATCATTTTAAAAATTTACCCTTAAATTCTAACGAAAGACCCGGTCTTGTTCATCGCCTGGATAAGGATACAAGTGGTCTAATCTTAGTTGCTAAAAGTGATCTGGCAATGAGAAGTTTGGCTAAACAATTTTACAATAAAACTATTGATAGAACCTATCAGGCCTTGGTTTGGGGGAACGTTCAACAAGATAAAGGAACTGTAAACGCTAATATAGCTAGAGACTTAAAAAATAGATTAAGAATGTTTGTTTATCCTGAAAACGAAATAGGGAAAAAGGCAATTACTCATTATAAAGTCCTTGAAAGATTTGGTTATGTTACCTCCCTAGAGTGTAATTTGGAAACGGGCAGGACTCACCAGATCCGTGTTCATATGAAACATATTGGACATACCTTATTTAACGATGAACGATATGGTGGAAATGTTATTTTAAAAGGAACAAAGTTTTCTAAATACAAGCAGTTTATTGACAATTGTTTTAAAATTCTACCTAGGCAAGCACTTCACGCTAAGACAATTGGGTTTAAGCACCCACTGAGTGGAAAAAAAATGACATTTACTTCTGATTTACCAGGAGATATTTCAATAGTTTTAAAAAAGTGGAGCATATATTCCAAGCACAAAGATTTTCTTTAAAGAATCAAATTTTGGGGTTTGATTTTTAAAAAAAGCTATTAAATTTGGAATTAAAAGTAAATGATGAAAATCTTAATTTCACCAGCAAAATCACTAAACTTAACTTCTAAAACACCTTTTGGTGAGTCTACAAATCCAGTTTTTTCCAAAGAAACTACTGAAATTATTTTAAAACTTAAGGAATTGTCTGTAAATTCTTTAGGAAATATACTTGGTGTTTCAGACAAATTAGCTGAGCTTAATTGGAATAGAAATCAAAATTTTAAACTTACATATAACTTAAATTCAGATTCTATTTTTAGACCATGTATCTATACTTTTGATGGTGATGTATATTCAGGTTTTGATGCTTTTTCAATTCCGGCTTCAAAAATAAAATCCATGCAAAATAAATTAAGAATACTTTCTGGTTTGTATGGAATTTTAAAACCACTTGATTTAATTCAACCTTATCGACTCGAAATGGGAACGAAAATTAAATTAGGAAAATCAAATTATCTTCATGAATTTTGGATCGATTTGGTTACCAATCATCTTAATTGCGAATTATCAAGTGGCGATATTTTGTTGAATCTAGCAAGTAAAGAGTATTTTAATGCTGTAGATCCAAATAAAATTGATGCTCAAATAATAAGTCCTATATTTAAGGATTTTAGAAAAGGAAAACTAAAAATAATTTCATTTTATGCAAAAAAGGCAAGGGGACTTATGGCTAGATATATAATAGACAATAATTCAAAAAATTTAAAACATATACTTGGATTTAATTTAGCTGGATATGCTTTCAGTGAAAATGAAACTAAGAATTCTAGCGAACCAGTTTTTATTAGGTAATCATTTAAATTTTTTTATAAATTTTCCTAAATTCTCTAAACAATTTTGTTCAATAAAATTTATAAAGGCTGATCCTATGATGGCACCTTTACTTTTTTCTATGACTTTTTCATAGGTCTTCCGGTTGCTAATACCAAATCCAACTATCGATGGATTTTTTAAATTCATTTTTGAAATTTTATCAAAATATTCGAAGCTAGCATCTTCTAAATTCTTCTTTGACCCTGTTATTGACGAACTGCTAACCATGTATATAAATCCTCTTGAATTTTTATCAATTAATTTAATTCTTTCTTCAGATGTTTGAGGGGTAATTAAAAAAATATTAAATAGATTATTTTTGTTAAAGAGGTCCCTGTATTCATCAATAAATATCTCGATAGGCAGATCGGGAATGATTAATCCGTCTATACCAATTTCATTAGATTTCATACAGAATTTTTCAATACCAAATTGTAATATTGGATTTAAATATCCCATAAGTATAACTGGAATTTTCACTGTTTTTCTTAAATCTTTTAATTGAGAAAAAAGTTTATGAACTGTCATACCATTTTCAATTGCTTTTTTTGAACTTTTTTGGATAGTTTCACCGTCAGCAAGGGGGTCAGAAAAAGGAATTCCTACTTCAATTAAATCTACATTATGTTTTTCTAGTTCCGATATAATTTTTTGAGTGTCATTCAACCTAGGAAAACCAGCAGTAAAATAAACAGAAAGTATTTTTTTTTCTTCTTTTAATTTTTTCTCTATTCGATTCATTAAAGTTTAAAATATTTAATATAAGTTTCTAAATCCTTGTCACCTCTCCCTGAGCAGTTAAAAACAAGCAAATCATCTTTTTTAAAAGTCATTGTGTCCAAAACAGAAAAAGCATGGGCAGTTTCAATAGCAGGTATAATTCCTTCTATCTGAGATAAAGCTAAACCCCAATCCATCGCCTCATTATCATTAACTGAAACAAATTTTGCTCTTTTTGTCTCATATAAATGAGAATGAAGAGGACCTATCCCAGGATAATCTAAACCCGCTGAAATTGAGTAAGGTTCAATTATTTGTCCATCTTCGTTTTGCATAAGCAATGTTTTACTACCATGCATAATTCCAATCTTACCCAATTTAATTGTTGCTGCGCTTTCACCAGAATTAACTCCTTTACCAGCTGCCTCAACTGCTATTATTTTCACTTTTTCATTATTCAAATAATGATAATACAAACCTGCCGCATTACTTCCCCCACCAACACAAGCAATAAGGTAATCTGGGTAATTTCTACCTTCCTTTTCTAAAAGTTGTGTTTTAACCTCTTGACTAATTACAGATTGTAAACGTGTAACCATATCTGGATAAGGATGTGGACCAACAACAGAACCAATAATATAATGAGTATCTTTTGGATTATTAATCCAATCTCTCATTGCTTCATTAGTTGCATCTTTTAGAGTTTTGCTTCCGGACTTTGCCTCTTTTACCTGCGCACCAAGCATTTTCATTCGTGCCACATTTGGTGCTTGACGTTTAATATCAACCTCGCCCATGTATATTACGCAATCAATTCCCATTAATGCACATACTGTTGCTGTAGCAACTCCGTGCTGACCAGCTCCTGTTTCAGCAATAATTCTTTTTTTATTTAAGCTTTTGGCTAATAAAATTTGTCCAATAGTATTGTTTATTTTGTGAGCTCCAGTATGACAGAGGTCCTC
>CENJ01051673.1_pt1 | contig 17528 bp, 13 predicted proteins | sample 356161 | NCBI WGS metagenome assembly CENJ01 (sample SAMEA2619531, study PRJEB7988) | marine metagenome | biome: marine biome (ENVO:00000447); feature: surface water layer (ENVO:00002042); material: "saline water (ENVO:00002010), including plankton (ENVO:xxxxxxxx)" | depth 5 m
TTTTTCTGGTCGGTTTTTTTACCTTCACTCTTGGGTTGATTTTGACTGGCGGCTTGGGCCTTATACATTTCTTCGGAAGCGGCTTTCCAGGCATTGTTAATTTTCTCTAACGAAGAATCAATGAGTTTTGGATCTTTACTCTCATAAGCAGTTTTTAATTCTTTAAGAGCCTCCTCAATAGGTTTCTTTTTGTCTTCAGAAAGTTTATCTCCAAATTCTTTTAGTTGACTTTCCGTTTGGAAAATCATTTGGTCAGCACTATTCAATTTATCAACTTCATCCTTAGCCTTTTTATCTGCCTCTGCATTCGCTTCGGCTTCTTTTTTCATCTTTTCGATTTCCTCTTCAGTGAGCCCAGAAGATGCTTCAATACGAATATCTTGAGATTTACCTGTTGCTTTGTCAGCTGCTGTAACTTTAATTATTCCATTAGCGTCAATATCGAAAGTTACCTCAATTTGTGGAGTCCCTCTTGGAGCAGGCGGTATTCCGTCAAGGTGGAATCTGCCAATTGTTTTATTGTCTGCTGCCATTGATCTTTCTCCCTGTAATACATGAATTTCAACGGAAGGTTGATTATCAGCTGCGGTAGAAAAAACTTGAGATTTTTTTGTAGGAATTGTTGTATTAGCCTCTATAAGTTTGGTTAAAACACCTCCCATTGTTTCAATACCCAATGAGAGAGGAGTAACATCTAAAAGTAAAACATCTTTAACATCACCAGTTAGAACTCCTCCTTGAATAGCTGCTCCTACAGCAACAACCTCATCTGGATTAACTCCTTTAGAAGGTTTTTTTCCAAAAAACTTTTCTACTTCACTTTGGATTACTGGGATTCTTGTTGAACCTCCAACCAGAATAACTTCATCTATATCAGAAGTGCTTAAACTGGCATCTTTTAATGCTTTTTTTACAGGAGATATAGATCTTTTAACTAAATCGTCAGATAATTGTTCGAACTTAGATCGAGTAAGAGAAGTTACAAGATGTTTGGGCCCAGAAGGAGAGGCTGTTACATAAGGCAAATTTATTTCCGTTTGGGTAGATGATGACAATTCTATTTTTGCTTTTTCGGCAGCTTCTTTAAGTCTCTGCAAAGCCATTGGGTCTTTTCTTAAATCGATGTCTTCATCTTTTTTAAACTGCTCAGCAAGCCAATCAATTAAAACTTGATCAAAATCGTCTCCACCTAGATGAGTATCACCATTGGTTGATAGAACTTCAAAAACACCATCTCCCAATTCAAGTATGGAGATATCAAAAGTACCTCCTCCTAGATCATAAACAGCTATTTTTTTATCTGAACCTCCCTTGTCAAGTCCATAAGCCAAAGCAGCGGCTGTTGGTTCATTAATTATTCTTTGAACTTTAAGTCCTGATATTTCACCTGCTTCTTTTGTTGCTTGCCTCTGTGAATCATTAAAATAAGCTGGAACCGTTATGACAGCCTCATTAACTGTCTGTCCTAAGTAATCCTCAGCCGTTTTTTTCATTTTTTGCAAAATCATAGCAGATAATTCTTGCGGAGTATATAGTCTGCCATCAATATCTACTCTGGGTGTATCATTATCACCTTTCTTTACATTGTATGCAACGGTAGATGCCTCTTTACTAGATTCTGAATATTTATTACCCATAAATCGTTTCACTGATGCTACAGTTTTAGTTGGATTGGTTACAGCTTGTCTTTTAGCAGGATCACCAACTTTTATTTCGCCACCTTCTACAAATGCGATTACTGATGGTGTTGTTCTTTTTCCTTCGGCGTTAGGAATTACAACAGGTTCTTTTCCTTCCATAACAGAAACACAAGAATTTGTTGTACCTAAATCTATACCAATAATTTTACTCATAATCATATATTTTATAGAGAAAAGGCAATCTTTATGCCAGCTGATAAAAACTGACAGGCTGTCATAATTTATTTTTATTAAAAAATGATTTAAAAACTTAAATTTGTAAAATTGTAGTTTTAAAAATTGAAAAAAAATCAGACTTATAAAATAGTTACAACAAAATCATTATTTGAAATGAAACGCAATAATGATAAAATTTCAATGCTAACAGCATATGATTATTCAATGGCAAAAATCATTGACAAAGCAGGTATAGATGTAATTTTAGTTGGAGATTCAGCATCAAATGTTTTTGCAGGCCATGAAACAACCTTACCTATAACTCTTGATCAAATGATTTATCATGCATCATCAGTTGTAAAAGCCTCTAAAAGAGCTCTGGTTGTTGTTGATTTGCCATTTGGCAGCTATCAATCAGATTCGAGTGGAGCCTTAAAATCAGCTATTAGAATAATGAAAGAGTCCGGAGCCCACTCTGTTAAGCTTGAAGGAGGCGATTCACAAAAACAATCAATTGAAAGAATCTTACAAGCGGGTATTCCTGTTATGGGTCATCTCGGTTTAACTCCCCAGTCTATTTACAAATTTGGGACATACTCAGTCAGGGCTAAAGAAGAAATTGAAGCTGAAAAACTCATCAATGATTCATTGCTCCTAGAAGAACTTGGTTGCTTTGGGATTGTTTTGGAAAAAATTCCAGCTAAACTTGCAGGTAAAATAGCCTCAAAATTAAATATCCCGGTTATAGGCATTGGAGCAGGTAAAGACGTAGATGGACAGGTACTGGTTATAAACGATATGCTTGGGATGAACAAAGAATTTAGTCCTCGTTTTCTTAGACGTTATGCCGATCTTGATTCATTAATTGATAAAGCAGTCAAAAAATACTCGGATGACGTCAAAAAAGGTAATTTTCCAAACAATAATGAACAATATTAAGGCAGTAAAAAAGCATTTAATTTACGAAGACAATCATTTGCTAGTTTTTAACAAACAACAAGGAGTTTTAGTCCAAGGAGACAAAACTGGTGATATTTCATTATTGGATATTCTCAAAAATTATTTAAAAATAACCAAAAAAAAAGAGGGAAATGCTTATTTGGGGCTAGTGCACAGGCTCGATAGGACATCAAGCGGAGTTATGGTCTTTGCTAAAACATCAAAAGCATTGTCAAGGCTAAATAAACAATTTAAAAATAGAGAAGTTTTAAAGACTTATTGGGCTATAGTTGAAGGAGAAAATATACCCAATGAGGAAAAGCTCATCAATTGGCTCATTAAAAAAAAAAAAATAAATAAATCTATTGTTTTAAGTAAAGAATTAGAGGGAAGTAAAAGGGCTATTTTAACATACAAACTAATTAAAAAGTTAAAAAATTATTCTTTTATTGAAGTTGAACTTGAAACCGGAAGGCATCACCAAATAAGATCCCAGATAGCATCTAGAGGTTTTCCTATAAAAGGAGATCTTAAGTATGGTTCTAAAAGGGCGAATAAAAATTCATGCATTTATTTGCATTCTAGATATTTATCGCTTTTTCACCCTATCACAAAGAAAAAGTTAAGATTTGTTGCTAGATGTCCAAAAGACTCTCTTTGGGAATCTTGCGAAGAGGTAAATTCTTAGAAGCTTTTTGTTGTATAATTTTTGATATTGGTATATTTAGTATTTTACTTTCAAGCCACGATAAAATATCCAAATAAAGAAAAGCTCTTCTTTCATATGGATCGTTTTCATATGGTTTTAATTCCTTATGCAAACTTTTAAAATTTTCCTTCAATTCATTAGGATATATATTACCTAAATTTCTAACAAATTTTATCATTAGCTTTTGAACTTCGTGTAAATCATTCATTTTAAGCAAAAATTTATATGTGTCTCTTATATGCTTGTCAATATCATAATCAAAACCTGCTTCATAGTGAGCTACCAGGTTTAAAACTCTAGTAAAGCACAATAAATCCTCACGCATTTTTAATTCTTTGTTTTGAATTATGAGATTTAAATATTTGATAGAATCTACATATCGGTCACATCCAAAATAAAGACAAGCAATCTTGTAGTAAACTAGCATTATATGGTGAGGATCAATTTGTTTTTTCAAATCATTTATTTTGGATAATATTTTAGGAACCAGTTTTAATCCATTTTGAAATTTACCTTCCATAAAGAGAAGATTTAATTTATTATTTGTAAGGTAAAGGAAAGTTAAAGTTGAAATATTATCATTTTTTGGAAATAAATGAGAATTAACAACCTCTTCAAATTTAACCAAAACCTCTTTAAATTTTTTTGGATATTTAATTAAAACCAATGCTTCCATTAGGAAATTGTTGGCCTTGAGATAGAAAACTGGATGGGAAGAAATCATAGAGGTTTTAGAGTCAAATAAATCAACCCACCTTCTCGAAAACTTATAACTTGATAGAAAATCTTGAATTAGCAAGCTATACCAAACATTTACTTTGCAAAACCAAAATTTTTCTCTAAAACCCAATTTGTTGTAGTTAACCTTTGGCATTCTTTCAAAAAAAAACTTAGTGATTTCTCTAAATTCTTCATCACTTTTTGCGTAGCCGGCTTTGATCAACCTTTCATATAATTTTAGTGAGAGGTTTGATAAACTACTGCATAATTTATTTTCCGCAGATAAAGATTTTGAATGTTTAATAAGTTCATCTGCCCTATTACTCATGCTTCTAGTTATGTATTGAGACTCAATTAATTTTTCAATTTCAACAATTTCAAAGGCAGAATATTTTTCATCCAAATCAATTGACATGTTTTTCGCTTTATCCAATATTTTTAGACTTTGCTTATACAAACCTTTTTGATATAAGACTGTAGCATAATCAATTTGTTCTCTTATTATCATCCTATTATCCTGCAGCATGGGGTTCATTCTTAAACTTTGAAGTATTTGATTGTAAAGATGTGCTTTGAGGTTAGATAACTGTTGTTTTGTAACAAAGTTTTTTTTAAGTATTTCTAATTCATTGTACTTAAAAGATTTATCAAGTAAATTAAATAATTTGATAAATTTGGAATCTTTATTTGATTTCACCCTACCAACAAACAATTTGAATTGTCTTTTTTCAGATTTAGACAATGATTTAATTAAAAGAAAAAGATTTTCTTTATTCTGTTTGGACATTGGAACAAATATTTGTGTAAAGCTAATAAATATAATGTTTGAAATAAAATTTAATTAACTTGAAAATAATAATAAAAAAAAGTAAAACAATTCCTGTATTGGCTAATTAATATTAATTTTGTTTTAATCAAATGGTAAACGATAAAGTATATATTTTTGACACCACTCTTAGGGATGGAGAGCAAGTTCCCGGATGCAAACTGGATACTAAAAGCAAACTTTCAATAGCTGAAAGGCTTGACGAGATGGGCGTTGATATTATTGAAGCGGGATTTCCTGTTTCTAGTCCCGGCGATTTTAAATCTGTTGATGAAATCTCTAAACTTGTAAAAAACTCTCGGGTGTGTGGTCTAACAAGAGCAGTTGAAAAAGATATAGATGTTGCAGCTGAATCACTTAAAAATGCTAAATATCCTAGAATCCATACGGGTATAGGTACATCTGATTACCATATCAAACATAAATTCAATTCAACGAAAGAAAAAATTTTAGAAAGAGCAACCTCTGCAGTTAGATATGCAAAAAATAAAGTTGAAGATATTGAGTTTTACGCAGAAGATGCTGGAAGAACCAAAAATGATTTTTTAGCTAAAGTTTGTGAGAAAGTAATTAAAGCTGGTGCGACAGTTTTAAATATTCCTGATACCACCGGTTACTGTTTGCCAGAGGAATATGGGGAAAAAATAAAATATCTAAAAGAAAATGTCAAAGACATAGATAAAGCTATTATATCTTGTCATTGCCACAATGATTTAGGTTTGGCTACAGCTAACTCAATTTCAGGCATAAATAATGGTGCTAGACAAATTGAATGTACAATTAACGGAATAGGTGAAAGAGCAGGAAATACTTCATTAGAAGAAGTTGTAATGATATTAAGACAACATCCTTCGCTAAAACTTCAAACATCAATTAAATCTAAATATTTATATAGCACAAGCCTTTTGGTTTCTGATTTGATGGGTATAATTGTTCAACCAAACAAAGCTGTAATTGGTTCAAATGCTTTCGCTCATAGTTCTGGTATTCATCAAGACGGAGTGATTAAAAATCGAGAAACCTATGAAATTATTGACCCAAAAGATGTGGGTGTAGATAAATCATCAATTATTTTAACCGCAAGGAGTGGCAGAGCAGCACTTGCATATAGAGCAAAAAATATCGGCTTTGAATTAGATAAAATTCAACTTGATAAAGTTTATGACGAATTTTTAAAATTAGCCGATGCGAAAAAGGAAATTTATGATGATGACATTCAAAAATTAATAAAAGCTGCCAATATCTAAGATTATAATGAATAAAAAAACTCTCTTTGACAAAATATGGGATTCCCACGTAATAAAAAAAGTTGACAATGGTCCGGACATTTTATTTATAGACAGACACTTAATCCACGAAGTCACAAGCCCTGTTGCTTTTTTAGGATTGAAGAATAGAAATCTAAATGTTATGTATCCAAATCTGACATTTGCTACTGCAGATCACAATACTCCAACCATTAATCAACATTTGCCAATTAGAGATCCTTTATCTGCCAAACAACTTCAAACTCTTAAAGACAATACTAAAAGACACAATATAGTCTTTTGGGGTTTAGGTCATAAAAAAAACGGAATTGTTCACGTTATTGGACCAGAATCAGGAATAACTCTTCCAGGAACAACTATCGTTTGTGGTGATTCTCACACGTCAACTCATGGTGCGTTTGGAGCCATTGCATTTGGAATTGGAACTTCTGAAGTAGAAATGGTTTTATCCACTCAGTGCATTATGCAACCAAAACCTAAAACTATGAGGATTAATGTTGATGGAAAATTGAGGGATTCTGTAACTCCAAAAGATGTTGCTCTTTACATAATTTCTAAACTTTCTACATCTGGAGCAACAGGCTATTTCGTTGAATATAGTGGAAGCGTTTTTTCCGAAATGAGTATGGAAGGAAGAATGACTGTTTGTAACCTGTCAATTGAAATGGGTGCAAGAGGCGGATTGATATCTCCCGATAAAAAGACGATTGAATATGTGAAAAATCGAGAATACACTCCTAAAGGTGAAAATTTATCAAAGGCAATTGAGTACTGGTCTACTCTTCACACTGATGAAGGAGCTGTTTTTGACAAAGAATATAACTTTAATTCAACTGATATTGAACCAATGGTTACTTTTGGAACCAATCCAGGCATGGGGATTAGTATATCAGGAAAAATACCTAATGTTGATTCTGAAAAAGGGAATTCTTCATCATACTTAAAATCCCTTAAATATATGGGATATGAAATTGGTGATAAAATGCTCGGAAAAAAAGTTGATTATGTCTTTTTAGGAAGCTGTACAAATGGAAGAATTGAAGACTTTAGAACATTTTCAAAAATAACAAAAGGACTTAAAAAAGCTAATAATGTTAAAGCATGGCTTGTTCCTGGTTCACACCACGTACTAGATCAAATAAAAAGTGAAGGAATTTTAGAAGAATTGGAATCTTCTGGTTTTAAAGTAAGAGAACCAGGTTGTTCAGCTTGTCTTGCAATGAACGATGATAAAATTCCACCTGGAAAGTATGTAGTTAGTACCTCAAACAGAAATTTTGAGGGAAGACAAGGGCCAGGGGCAAGAACAATTCTTGCAAGTCCAGCAGTTGCTGCAGCTGCTGCCATAACAGGTAAAATAACTGATCCTAGAAAACTATAATTATGCCTTACAAAAAATTTAGAATATTAGAAAGTTCGGGCGTTCCTTTAGATATCGAAAATGTTGATACAGACCAGATTATCCCTGCAAGATTTTTAAAGGCAACTGAAAGAAAAGATTTTGATAAAAATCTTTTCAGAGATTGGCGATATAACCAAGATAACACATTAAAAAAAGATTTTGTTTTAAATGATAAAAACTATTCTGGAAAAATACTAGTTGCAGGTAAAAATTTTGGTTCAGGATCTTCCAGAGAGCACGCTGTTTGGGCAATTTATGACTATGGATTTCGTTGCGTTATATCAAGTTTTTTTGCTGATATTTTTAAAAATAATTGCTTAAATATTGGTGTTTTACCAGTGCAAATATCCGCTGATTTTCTTAAACTGATTTTTAATTCAATAAAAAAAAATCCAAAAGTCAATTTAAAAGTAAATTTAATAGAACAAGAAGTTTCAATTTCTGATATCTCACAAATAGAAAAATTTGAAATTAATCCATATAAAAAAGAAAATATGATGAATGGTTTTGATGATATCGATTATTTATTAAATATGAAATCAGAAATTAAAAACTTTGCTGCCAAAAGACCTTTTTAATAAATGAATCCTTTGGCAAACAATTATATTGAAATCATGGACACCACCCTCAGAGACGGGGAACAAACATCCGGTGTCTCTTTTTCTGCTTCCGAAAAACTAACAATTTCAAAATTATTAATTAGTGAGTTATCAGTTGACAGAATAGAAATAGCGTCTGCTAGAGTATCTATAGGTGAATTTCATTCAGTTAAAAAAATTTGTGATTGGGCGAAAGATGAAGGACATATAAAAAAGATTGAAGTACTGACATTTTTGGACAACGGGTTATCATTAGAATGGATAAATAAAACTGGATGTAAAGTTCAAAATTTGCTTACTAAAGGATCATTAAATCATTTGAAAAATCAACTAGGTCAAAAACCCCAAGAACACTTTGAAAAAATTCAAAAAGTATTGGATAAAGCAGATAAAAACGAGATATTAACAAATGTGTATCTAGAGGATTGGAGTAACGGAATGAAAAAATCCAAAGAATACGTATTTTCTTTACTTGACTTTTTATCAAAAACGACTGTAAAAAGAGTAATGTTACCAGATACATTAGGAATTCTAACACCTAAAAAAACTGGAAATTTTATTAATGAAATTACTTCAAAATATCCAAAAATTCATTTTGATTTTCATGGTCATAACGATTATGATTTAGGAGTTTCAAATACGCTAGAAGCAGTTAAAAATGGAGTCAAAGGGATACATCTTACTGTAAACGGAATGGGTGAAAGAGCAGGTAATGTAGCTCTTGAAAGTGCAATTGCTGCTATAAATGATTTTGTCCCAAATATTAAATTAAATGTCAAAGAAAATTCACTTTATAAGGTTAGTCAACTAGTTTCAACATTTACAGGTTATAGAATTCCTCCAAATAAACCAATTGTTGGATCCAATGTGTTCACACAGACAGCAGGTATTCATGCCGACGGAGATAATAAAAAAAACCTATATTATAACGATTTAATTCCGGAAAGATTTGGGCGTAAAAGAAGCTATGCTCTTGGTAAGATGTCTGGTAAAGCAAATGTTGTAAAAAATCTTGAAGAGTTGGGAGTTACTTTAAATAATGAAGATTTAAAAAAAGTTACTAAAAGAGTTATAGAACTTGGAGACAAGAAACAAAAAATTACTAGATCTGATTTACCCTACATTATTTCTGATGTACTGGATAGTGAGGATAAAAAAAATAACATTAAAATTCATTCGTATGTTTTAACTCATTCAAAGGGGTTAAGGCCTTCTACAACAATTTCAATTGATTTTTACGGAGAAATAATTGAAGAAAATGCAACTGGAGACGGCCAATTCGATGCATTTTGCAATGCCTTAAAAAAAATTTTTAAAACAAAAAAAATGAACCTTCCAGAGTTAGTTGATTATTTTGTTCATATACCTCCAGGAAGTAGTTCAGATGCTTTTTGTGAGACAATTATAACTTGGAAAAACACCTCTTTTGAATTTACAACTAGAGGATTTGATTCTGACCAAACTGTTTCTGCTATAAAAGCAACTGAAAAAATGTTAAACTCAATTGATACAACTAAATGAATAAAAAAATAGCAGTTCTACCAGGAGATGGAATTGGACCAGAAGTAATAAGAGAAGCTATAAAAGTCTGTAATGCGATTGGTGATAAATTTAAGCACGATTTTTTATTTAAAGAAGGAGTTGTGGGTGCAGCATCTATTTTCAAAAATGGAGATCCATATCCAGATGAAACCCATAATCTTTGCCTAAATTCTGATTCTGTGTTGTTTGGGGCAATTGGTTTGCCTGAATTTGATAACAACCCGTCAGCAAAAGTAAGACCTGAGCAAGGGCTTTTAAAAATGAGAAAAAAATTAGGTCTATTTGCTAATATAAGACCAACATTTACGTTTAAAAGCTTAGTTGATAACTCACCCTTAAAGAAAAATAGAATTGATGGTACGGATTTAATTTTTGTAAGAGAGCTCACAGGAGGTATTTATTTTGGAAAAAGAGGAAGAAAAAATAAAGGGGATTCAGCATTTGACACTTGTGAATATGATAGAAATGAAATAATTAGATTAGCAAGAAAGGGATTTGAAATTGCAAGTAAAAGGAAGAAAAAACTTTGTTGTGTTGACAAGGCGAATGTCTTGGAGACATCAAGGCTATGGAGAGAAACTATTCAATCAATGGAAAAAGACTACCCCAGTATAGAAGTTTCATACGAGTTAGTAGATGCAGTAGCAATGCGTTTAATCCAATCGCCTAAAAATTATGATGTACTTATAACAGAAAACTTATTTGGTGATATTTTGACAGATGAAGCTTCAGTTATTTCAGGATCAATGGGTTTGATGCCGTCCGCATCGGTTGGAGAGCTAAATTCATTGTATGAACCCATACACGGTTCATTCCCTGAAGCTACAGGAAAAAACATTGCAAATCCCTTAGCTACCATACTTTCTGCTGCTATGATGTTTGAAATGTCATTCAACCTGAAGTTTGAATCAGATTTAATTAAAAACTCTGTAGAAAAGTCTATTGAAGAAGGATTTGTAACTCAGGATTTGTCAAACGGCAATCTTTATTACTCCACATCTGAAGTTGGAGATAAAATTTGTGATTACATTAAATCAAGTTAAATTATAATAGATATTCTGTATTTATAAAATTTGAATCTTTAGAATTTAATAAAGAACCAATTATTTTATTATTCTTAGGGTTATCTTTTGCTGCAACAAAAGTTCTGATCGAAAAAGATCTTAAAGCATCGTGAACACTTAAAGTGCTAACAGCAGAATTTTTTCTACCTGTAAAAGGATAAACATCAGGACCTCTTTGACAAGCACTATTCAAATTTACCCTGCAAACTAGATTTGCTAAAATATCAACTAATGGACCAATTTTAGATACATCATTTCCGAATAAGCTGACTTGCTGTCCATATTCTGATGCAGCCATAACATTTAAAGGTTCATCTATATCTTTGTAAGACATAATTGGAATCACAGGACCAAACTGCTCCTCATGATATATATTCATATCTGTAGACACAGGATATAGAATAGCAGGATACAAATAATTATGAGATAATGTTCCACCCTTTTTATTAATAATCTTCGCACCTTTTTTAATTGCATCATGAATTAAATCTTGCATATAATTTGCTTTATGAGGCTCAGGCAAAGGGGTCAAAAAAGCATCTTTCTCCCAAGGAAGACCATATTTTAAATTATCAACCGCTATTGCAAATTTTTTATTGAATTCATCCACTATTGATTCATGAACAAATAAAATTTTTAGTGCGGTGCATCTTTGCCCGTTGTATGATAAAGTTCCTGATATACACTCCTTGATTGTTAGGTCTAAATCGGCGTCAGGTAAAACAATTCCTGGATTTTTAGCTTCTAAACCTAAAACTAATCTTAACCTATTTTTATTTGGATGTAGATCTTGTAGAGCAACAGCTGAAGAAGAATGTCCAATCAGAGCTAAAACGTCAATTTTACCAGTTTTCATTATGGGAGAAGCGATTTTCCTACCTCTACCAAATAAAATATTCACAACCCCTGGGGGAAAGCTTTCTTTAAAGGCTTTTAAAAGTGGAGTAATTAATAAAACACCGTGCTTAGCAGGCTTAAAAACTGCTGTATTTCCCATAATGATGGCAGGAATTAGTAAACAGAAGGTTTCGTTTAAAGGATAATTATAGGGTCCCAAACATAAAATTACTCCCAATGGTCCTCTTCTTATATGAGCATAAATACCAGATTGTTTTTCAAATTTTGCACTTTTTCTATCAATCTCTTTGTAGGCTTCAATAGTATCATTTATGTAATCAACCGTTCTATCAAATTCTTTGTATGAATCAGACTTATTTTTAGATATTTCCCACATTAACAAGTTAACTACCTCCTCTCGGTAATTTTTCATTTTATCAGCAAACTTTTCCAAACACTTAATTCTTTCCCCTACCCTCATTGTAGGCCACTTGCCTTTACCTCTATTAAATGCAGCCACAGCAGAATCTAGAGCTTCGAGTGCTGGCTCGGTTTCCATGTCAGGAATTGATCCCAAAAGGGTAGGTTTTATTTCTCCATCCTTGTTTCGTGTATAGATGTTAGAAAAAACATCACTTGATTTACCAGACCAACTTTTTAATTTTCCATCGACCAAATAAGTTTTACAATCAACAAATTTATCATAAGTCTCGTTTGAATCTGGCTTTGAAGGCTTAACTTCCATTAATTTTTTTTTTCGAAAATAAAAAATATAATTGTAAGTAAAAAAAACCTTTACAAATCAATTTTAAAATTTTAAATTAATAATTTTAATTAAATGTCATTTCTAAATATTTATGGTTAAAAAAATAGGTTTAATATTAGGCCCGTTGTCTTTTATTTTTTTAAATACTCTTAGTCTTGAGAGTATAGATGAAAAAGCATCCATTGTTATCGCTCTTGCTGCATGGATGATAATTTGGTGGATTTCGGAAGCGGTTTCAATTTCTGTTACTTCACTTTTGCCTATCGTAATATTTCCTTTGTTCAAGGTAATGGATATAAATCAGGTTGGGGCAAATTATGGAAGCTCAATAGTCTTTCTCTTTTTTGGTGGATTTGTCTTAGCTCTAGCACTTGAAAAAGTTAACCTACACCAAAGAATTGCACTGACAATAATAAATAAAACCGGAACTTCTCCCAACAGAGTCATTCTGGGTTTTATGATTGCAACCGCTTTTATGAGTATGTGGATATCCAACACCGCAAGTACAGTTGTGATGCTCCCTATCGCCCTTTCTGTAATAAATCTTTTAATTGATAATAAAAAAGGGGGGTCAAAAAGTGAGAAAAACTTTTCTCTTAGTGTAATGCTTGGTATTGCTTTCTCAGCAAATTCAGGTGGTATAGCTACTGTTATAGGAACACCCCCAAATTCTGTTCTTATTGGTCTATTGGAAAACGAATATAACATTGAAATTTCATTTCTAAATTGGATGGTTATTGGTCTTCCCTTTTCAATGATATTACTCGCTATAATTTATTTGCTCTTAACAAGGGTGCTTTTTAGAAATGAAAATATAAAATTTAAATCCTCATCTCAACTAATAAGTAATAAACTAAATGAACTTGGAAAATTAAGTAAAAAAGAAATGCATGTATTGATAATATTTGGTATGACTGTTTTTTTGTGGATTTTTAGAACACTTATAAATAAATTAATTCCTGGATTTAAATTATCAGATACAATTATTAGCGTTGGTTGTGCAATTTCTCTTTTTGCAATCCCTTCCAAATTCTCAAAACCTCAATTTATATTAAATTGGAACGACACAAAAAAATTAGCTTGGGGAATCCTTATTCTTTTCGGTGGTGGACTTGCATTGGCAAAAGGAATGTCGGAAACCGGGATTGTTTCACTTATTACTGACTCTATCGCTGGTGCTAATTTAAATATCATAATAACCGTGTCCCTTTTAATAACTATGATGTTATTCATGACAGAGTTGATGAGTAATGTTGCTTTAGTAGCAGTACTTGCACCAGTAATGGCAGGAATTGCAATTGGTTTAGAAATTCCTATTTTGCACCTTTTAATTCCAATAACTATGGCAAGCAGTTGTGCTTTTATGTTGCCAATGGCAACTCCACCAAATGCTATTGTTTTTGCTAGCGGCTATGTTAAAGTTTCTGAAATGGTCAGGGCTGGAATTCTTATAAATATTTTATCAATACTACTACTTATTTTGATGTATAAGTTTTTTATACCTATGATCTTTAACTAGATTAGATACTGAAATAAGTCTGGCTTCTCATTTAAATACTCACCATAGAAACCACTCTCCTTCATTCTTTTAATAAGAGGTGTTAAATCGTTTTTGGATTTCAGTTCAATACCAACAACTGCAGGAGCAACAACGCGGTTACTTTTCTTTGAGTATTCAAAAAATGTTATGTCGTCAGTTGGACCAAGTATTTCTGACGCAAACTGTTTCATAGAACCAGCTCTTTGAGGAAATCTCACAATAAAATAATGTTTTAAATTACTGTAAAGAAGAGCCCTTTCTTTAATTTCTGGAGTTCTTGTAATATCGTTATTTCCCCCACAAATGATGGTCCCTATTTTTTTTCCTTTAATTTCATCTGAGAATTGATCAAGACAGGCAAGAGAAATCGCACCAGCAGGCTCAACTACAATGCCTTCCTTGTTATATAAATCCAAAATTTCTTTACAAATTCTTCCCTCATCAACTGAAATAGTTTTATCGATTAAATCTTTACAATAATTAAAGCAAATATCTCCCATTTTTTGAATAGCAACACCTTCCGCAAACTTATCAATCGTTTTTAACTGAGTATTTCTATCATTCTTTAAAGATGTTATAAATGAAGTTGCACCAGAAGGTTCGACACCTACTATTTTAGTTTTTGGTGACAACTTTTTAAAAACTGTCAAAAAGCCAGAAACAAGACCTCCACCACCAACTGGAATAAACATGTAATCAAGATCAAAGTCAATTTGGTCCAGAATTTCAAGTGCGATAGTTGCTTGTCCATGAATAACCTCTACATCATCAAAAGGATGAATGAAAACGGAATTTGATTTTACTTGATATTTTTCTGCTTCTCTTTGGGAATCATCATAAGTATCGCCTTTAAGGATAATTTTAATGTATTCAGCTCCAAACATTTTTACTCTATCTATCTTTTGTTTTGGAGTCGGCAAAGGCATAAATACTGTTCCCTTAATTTTTAAATAATTACACGCAAATGCAAATCCTTGAGCATGATTTCCTCCACTAGCACATACTATACCTCTTTTAAGATCATCCTTAGAAAGAGCAACGATCTTATTAAAAGCACCCCTTATTTTAAAGGACCTTACTAGTTGTAAATCCTCTCTTTTCGTGTAAATCTCAGCATTAAAATTATTAGATATTCTATCTAGAAATTGAAAAGGTGTGTTTATTGAAACATTGCTAAGTCTTTCTTTAGCTTGATAACAGCCTTCAATTGTGGGGAAATTCATTATATAATTTTTTTCATTCCAGTCATTGATTCTCTTAATTCGTATCCTATATTTTCAACTGGATGAAATCTAATAATTTCGTTAATATCAATTAATTTTTTATTATCCACATAATTATCTTTACCACTATTAAATGACTTACCGATAACATCAACATCAATTTCGCTCATAAATTTATTCAAAAGTGGTTTACAAGCATGATCAAATAGATAACAACCATATTCTGCTGTATCAGAAATAATTCTGTTCATTTCATAAAGCTTTTTTCTAGCTATTGTATTCGCAATTAGGGGGGTTTCGTGAAGAGATTCGTAATAAGCCGATTCTTCTTTTATCCCAGCTGCAACCATAGTTTCAAATGCAAGTTCTACTCCTGCCCTAACAAATGCAACCATCAATATACCATTATCAAAATACTCCTGCTCAGATATTTTTTTATCGGTAACTTTCGTTTTTTCAAATGAAGTATCTGCAGTTTCAGACCTCCATTTCAAAAGATCTTTATCGTTATTTGACCAGTCCTCCATCATGATTTTGGAAAATTCTCCAGACATTATATTATCCATATGCTTTTTGAATAAAGGAGTCATGATTGATTTTAATTTTTCAGACAACTCAAAAGCTTTAACTTTAGCTGGATTAGAAAGACGATCCATCATATTAGTAATTCCACCGTGCTTCAAAGCTTCTGTAATTGTTTCCCAGCCAAACTGAACTAACTTCGACGCATATCCAGCTTCTATTCCGTTTTCAATCATTTTATCGAAACATAAAATAGAGCCCGTTTGGAGTATACCGCACAAAATGGTTTGCTCTCCCATTAAATCTGATTTAACCTCAGCAACGAAAGAGGATTCCAAAACTCCTGCTCTGTGACCTCCTATAGCTACAGCATATGCTTTAGAAATTTCTAAACCTTTTTTGTCAGGATCATTCTCAGGATGAACTGCAATCAAAGTTGGTACACCAAAACCTCTTTTGTACTCTTCCCTAACCTCCGTGCCAGGACATTTTGGTGCCACCATGATCACAGTAATATCTTCTCGAACCTCTATTCCTTCCTCAACAATATTGAACCCATGTGAATAAGAAAGTACAGATCCTTTTTTCATTAATGGCATAATGGTATTTACAACTGAGGTGTGATTTTTATCTGGGGTTAAATTTAGAACCAAATCAGCATTTGGAATTAGCTCCTTAAAATTTCCAGTTTTAAAATTGTTTTTTGTAGCGCTTAAAAATGAATTTCTTTTTTGGTCAATTGATTCTTGTCTTAAGGCAAAAGAAATATCTAGACCTGAGTCTCTCATATTTAGCCCCTGATTTAAACCTTGAGCTCCACAACCAACTATAACGATTTTTTTACTTTTTAAAGCTTCTACCCCGTTTCCAAATTCCGACTGTGACATAAACCTACATTTACCAAGCTGGTTTATTTTTTCACTTAGAGATAGTTTATTAAAATAATTACTCATTTTTTTTGTTTTGATTTTTAAAGTTATTCAATATTTGCGATATTCCCATTGGTGCTTTTGTTACCGAAATTCTACCTGACCTTACAAATTGTAAAAGTCCATACTTAGAAAGATCTTCCCTTAACTTTTCAGTATCCTTTCTAAATCCTGTTTTTTCAATCACAAAAAATTTTGGTAATACGGTTACAATATTTGCATGACTATCTTTAATAATATTTTGAATTTGCCTCTCTTCAAAAAGTGAACTTGATTTGACTTTGTATAGTGCTGACTCAAGAAAGATAGTTTCTTTATCTGTATGATAAAATGCTTTGATTACATCAACTTGTTTTTCAATTTGTTGAACCAATTTTTTGATTTGTATCTCACTTACAGAAACTACAATAACGAAACGAAAAACATCTTTTATTTCAGATTGGGAAGTTGAAAAACTCATAATGTTGACATGCCTTTTCAAAAATATCGCAGATACTCTATTGAGAAGTCCCACATTGTTCTCTGAATAGATGGAAATTGTATATTGAATTTTTTCTTCCATTATTTTAATCTTATATCAGAGACGGATGCACCAGTTGGAATCATTGGAAAAACGTTATCCTCTTTTTCAACACATACTTCCAAAAAAAATGCATCTTTGGATTCAATCAATAGTTTGACAGCATTGTCTAAGTCTTTTCTTTCAGTTACTCTTTTAGCCTGAATGCTATATCCTTCAGCAATTTTCACAAAGTCTGGATTTACCATTTCAGTCGAAGCATATCT
>CENJ01050423.1_pt1 | contig 17506 bp, 18 predicted proteins | sample 356161 | NCBI WGS metagenome assembly CENJ01 (sample SAMEA2619531, study PRJEB7988) | marine metagenome | biome: marine biome (ENVO:00000447); feature: surface water layer (ENVO:00002042); material: "saline water (ENVO:00002010), including plankton (ENVO:xxxxxxxx)" | depth 5 m
TCACCCGCAAGGCGTGAGCGTGTAATACGGTCATTCATAATAGTAACTGCGGATAAGACAACACCAAATAGGCTAGGGTTGTTTGCTTCCCGTTTAAATAAGCGCTTATTCATCTTAGACATAAACTTTTTCTGCTCTTCTGGCGGCACATCTTTATCATTAAAGAGGTCAAAGCCTGCCACATTGCTATAGCCTTGTTCTTCGATCTGCTGTGCACGTCCAACAATGTCAGTGTTCAGATCAACGGCAATTGTCATGCGTGCCCCCATTGCAATAGCCGGGGCGACTGGCACAGGGTTCACAAGCGCTCCATCGACAAGGCTTCTATGGTTAATCTCAACCGGCGGGAAAATACCGGGAAGGGCAAATGAAGCAATCATTGAATCGACAAGCATCCCTTTACGAAGCCATATTTCATGGCCATTATTTAAGTCTGTTGCGATTGCTGCAAATGGATGTGGTAAATCCTCAATGCGCATATCTTTGAAATTTTCAACAAGCGACTTTTTTAGCCGCGTTCCACCAAGCATTGAACTGGCTCTGACACGGAAATCAATATAAGATAAGACACTCATACGGTTAAGATCGAGCGCCCATTGTTCTAGGTCATTTAGTTTTCCAGCTAAATAAGATGCGCCAACAACTGCGCCAATGGATGTTCCTGTAACGATAGTAGGGCGTATATTATTACGCATTAAAACCTTCATAACACCAATGTGGCAAAACCCTCTTGCTATGCCGCCGCCTAGTGCTATTCCGACACCTGGTGGGTGGAGCATTTCGGTGCTGTGAATGTTGTTTTTAGCTCCCTTTTTTTTCATATTTGAATTCCTGTTCTTTTTGCCTTTGAATTTCATTCCTTGAAACTTTTCTAATCTCCAGTATAACACAATGCTAATGACAGCAGATAAGACAAAAGACGCTGCGGCGCGCAAGAAAAATAGTTTTAAGCTTATGAAAAGATTGGTGAAAACCTATCTCGCGCCGTATTATGCGCGTTTACTCATGGCTGTCGTTCTTATGGCAATCGCTGCTGCCATGACTGCAGCAGTGGCGCAGCTCATGCAACCCATTCTAGATGATGTGCTCGGCGGACAAAAGACTGAGATCATAATTCCTGTATCACTGGCTGTTATGGCGGTCTTTATCGTGCGCGGTTTAACGACATATGGCCATACGATTATGATGAGCTATATCAGCCAATCAATCGTGGCCGATATTCAGCGAGACCTCTGTAATCATTTCCTTACCCTCGATCTTGGTTTCTTTCATGATAACCCTAGTGGCCAGCTCATCTCACGCGTTGTTAATGATGTTCAGGTCATGCGTATGGCTATCACTGACACGCTCACAGGCTTTGGTAAAAGTGTTCTAACGCTTATCTTTCTTGTAGCGGTTATGTTCTATCAGGATTGGAAACTATCCTTAGCTGCGTTCACCATCTTTCCTTTTGCAGTTATTTTTGTGGCTAATATCGGTAAGCGCCTACGTAAGGTTTCTAAGTCAGTGCAGGGGGAGATGGGTAATCTAATAGACCGCCTTTCACAGACATTTCAAGGTATCCGTCAGGTTCAGGCGTATGGCATGGAAGAGTTCGAAGGAGAGAGGACCTCGGATGCGGTTGAGCGCGTGCGCGATCTAAATTATAAATCCGTGCGCATTGGTAATCTTTCTACACCAGTGAATGAAATTCTCGTTGGGATTGTTTTTTCTGGAATTATCGCTTATGGCGGCTATGCGGCTGCGCGCGGTGAAATTACTGCCGGTGAGCTGGGCGCATTCCTTGCGGCATTTACTCTGGCCTATGAGCCTATGAAAAAGCTAGCTAAACTTAATAACACTCTTCAGGTCGGTCTAGGCGCATCTGAGCGCGTACTGCAAATGCTTGATACGCGTTCAGTGATAAAAGAAAAGCAAGAAGCGCAAATACTAAAGAGTTCATTTCCTGAAATCGAATTTGATAATGTCCAATTCCGATATGAAAGCGCAGAGCTAAAAGCGCTAAAAGATATTAGCTTTAAGGTGGCATCAGGAAAAACTGTGGCTCTTGTTGGTGCCTCTGGTGGCGGGAAGAGTACAGTTATAAACCTAATTCCTCGTTTTTATGATGTCGGGGCCGGCGCAGTGAAGGTGGACGGCACCGATGTGAAAGAATTTAGTCTATCTTCGCTTAGAAGTCATATTGCGCTGGTGTCCCAGGATATTACAATTTTTGACGATACGATCGCCGCTAATATCGCTTATGGCCGTATTGGCGCTGGTGAAGATGAAGTAATCGCCGCCGCAAAAGCCGCCGCCGCCGATGAATTCATCAAAGCTTTTCCAAATGGCTATGAGACTCAGGTTGGAGAAGATGGCGTAAAGCTCTCAGGCGGTCAACGCCAACGTATCGCGATTGCAAGGGCGATCCTGCGTGATGCTCCAATCCTTTTACTAGATGAAGCGACAAGCGCTTTAGATAATGAAAGTGAAAAGCTTGTTCAAGATGCGCTCGATAAGCTAGGGCAGGGCAGAACCACGCTCGTTATTGCCCACCGTCTTTCCACTGTTCAAAATGCTGATGAGATACTTGTTCTTGATCAGGGAACGATTGCTGAGCGCGGCACACATGAGCAGCTCATTGATAAAACAGGGATTTACGCCGGCATGTACCGTGCGGGTGATTTGTAGGAATGAAATCTGCGGTATTTTAATACCCTTATTTTATTGCACTGTTTTTATTGGTTTTTTGTTGACGTTATCCGCAAACGTGGCTATAAACATCCAGAAATTCGTTAAAAGGAATAAAACAATGACAAAAACATATTCTGCAAAACCAGCAGAAGTAGAGAAAAAATGGATCATTGTTGACGCTGAGGATGTTGTTCTTGGTCGTCTAGCAAGTATCATTGCTCTACGTCTTCGCGGTAAGCACAAGCCAAGCTATACACCACATGTTGATGATGGTGATAACGTAATCGTAATCAATGCTGATAAAGTTCGCCTGACAGGTAACAAGCGTGAGCAGGACATTTTCTACTGGCACACAGGCTATCCTGGCGGTATCAAGCAGCGCACAAAAGGTCAGATCCTAGATGGTAAGCACCCACAGCGTGTTGTTGAAAAAGCAGTTCAGCGTATGCTTCCAAAAGGCCCTCTAGGCTACAAAGTGTTCAAAAACCTTCGCGTATATGCTGGGACAGAGCACCCACATGAAGCACAAAAACCTGAAGTTCTAGATGTTGCATCTATGAACCCTAAGAATAAGAGAGGCTAATCATTATGGCTGAAGCACAAGTAAAAGATCTGAAAGACCTTAAAGAGGTTACAGCAGAAGAAAATGAAGCGCCAAAGCGCGTTAAGAAGATTGATGAGCACGGTCGTTCATACGGTACAGGTCGTCGTAAAGACGCAGTTGCACGTGTATGGGTTAAGCCTGGTTCAGGTAAAGTGACTGTGAATGGTCGCGATCAGTCAATCTACTTTGCACGTCAAACACAGCAGCTCGTTCTCAACCAGCCATTCCTGATTATTAATCATGTTGGTAAGTTCGATGTAATCTGTACAGTGAAAGGTGGAGGCCTATCTGGTCAAGCGGGTGCAGTTCGTCACGGTATTTCACGTGCGCTAGAGAACTTCGACCCTGAATTCCGTCCAGCACTTAAAGCGGCAGGTATGCTAACTCGTGATGCTCGTATCGTTGAGCGTAAGAAAGTTGGTAAGCATAAAGCGCGTCGTACAAAGCAGTGGGCGAAGCGTTAATTTACCGCTTATATGTTACTACAGTTTCAAAAACGCTCCCGTACAGGGGGCGTTTTTTTTAAGTTTTTCTTAAAGGTCTTATGGTTAATTTACATGGATATATGTATTCAGCTGATTAGGTTAGATAATTGAGGCCAGAACAAAGACGTTTAAAAAATCGTATTGAAGCTCTTAGAGAGTTTTCCGAGTCTATTGATGATTTGTTTGAACGTGATGTAGGCGTTCAAGCGGAGTATCGTACAATCGATATGCTATTTCTGAGGTTATTTTCAGATTCTAACGTAGCTAACATTACCGATACCCCTGAGCAAGTTTCTGTACCACCTGCTATACGTGAGTTTTTAGATGGCTTAGGTGATATGTCAGATGTTGAAAAAATGCACGAAGTTCATAATTTCCTGATAGATAATTTTGAATACAAAAAAGTTGAAAACGACAAAGTGAGGCCAAATCACGAATATTTACAAGAGTTAAAGGGGGATTGTGATGATTTCTCTAATGCACAATCGCATATGTTGCGGTTATTGGGTTTTAAAGATGTGGCATTTTTAGCTGCAGGGGTGAGGTATGTTGGGGAAACGCATGAGCTTCCGGCTAGTCACGCGATTACCTTAACCAAGGTTGATGGGCAATTATATGCTCTTGATGTTAATGTTAAAGAGCCAATGGCATTGGACGGAGCAACCATAAAAAATGTGCAAACTGTGCATAATGAAATTGTTGATCTGCAAATTGAGCAGCCGTGGGCCTTATTAGAGTTTGGCGCTGGTAAAGCCTTTTTTGTTTGGCCTGAATTTGAGGATGAAGAGGGGAGTTTTTCATTGGTATATGATGGAAAGATGCAGCCTAAAGGTGCTGATGAGGTTGGGGCGCATACGAGTTCCCAATCCGCAGATAAAGTGGGGGATATATCAGCGGAGAGCATTATAAACCCGGTGCGCAGTCTTTAAATTTATCTTTTGTTTTTAAACTGACTATTTTATTGGCTTTTATAAGCTCCTTGTGTTATGAAAATGGCATTGGTGTGAACAAAGAAAAATGCAGTCAAAAATGACAATTCAAGTAAAATCAAAAACAGCGAAAATTGAGCTAGATGCGGAAGTCCTCCAAAATGTTTTTATGGGACTTGTTTGTGATTTCAAAGATAAAGCAATGGGTGCTGGTAATGACTTTGATAAAATCCGAACCTATAACCATCTGGCTGATCGTTTTATGAGTGAAGTTGAAGGTCTGTCCGTTGATCAGAAAACAGGTGCATTTGTAAGAACGATGCAGGTCGTGCAATTTGAAGATAAAGTTGCCAATGCACTTAATATGTCCTCTGATTCAGACCTTAAAAACCGTCTGAAAGATGGCCTTAGCGCAGTGCAAGAACTCAGCGCAATGGAAGAGCGTACTAAATGGGTTAGTGGTATAGATGAGCAGCAAGTTGCGCAGTTTAAGCGCATGTCCCTGACAAAGGCGGAGCTTATCACACGCGCTTCACAGCTATTAGATATTCCGCATAATAACGAAGTTGCAATAGGTATGTTTGAGGCTTTAAGCGAAGCCACTCAATCAATACAAGAGAAAAAGCAGCAATTGGATCAGCAATATCCTAGGCTAATGGAATATACACTGTAACGGCGGCGCATAATGAGTAGCGAAAAAGAGAAGCTTATAATTGATCGTGCGACCCACGAGCAACTATCCAATCAAATAGCAAATGATTTTGATGAAATCGCAGCCTCATACGATGATGAGGACCTGCATAAGGTTATTATAATTTCTGCATTTTCGAACTTTATAAGGGCAGAAGGGTATGAGCTTGGGATCTATACATCTGAGTTTGAAAAAGTTGCTGCCGATAAAGCCGCCGAGCGCCTTCCTTATGCAGTGAATGAACATGCAAGGCAGGCAATAAGAGAGGGGTTTGATGCTACTACGCAGCTCGCACAGCTTTCTGGCCGTATGGAATTTACGGATATTAGTAAAGGTGAAGCGCTAAATCCACATACGGCACTTGTAACTCTGGCTCATAGTGATTTGATTGTGTCAGCGAATAAAGCTATTGCAGGAACGGATGAAGATCCGCAAATCGTTGCAGATATGTTGATGGCTATTGACGTGGCTAAGGCCCTTATTCAGGCGCGCAGAGAGGATCTTATTAAAAATAATCCCTCGCTTAAATCTTTTGAGCTATAATACCGCATGAGCAATTTTATATATCCATACAAAAATATAGTGCCAACAATTAGTAAAAGCGCATTTGTTGCGCCGAGCGCCTCTATCATTGGTGATGTTGAGATCGGTGATGAAAGCTCTGTTTGGTATGGCTGCACGCTGCGCGGCGATGTTAATGATATCAAAATCGGCGCGCGCACGAATATTCAAGACGGTAGTGTCATTCATGTGACGCGAAATTTACAGGGCACCTATATCGGCGATGAGGTTACCGTCGGGCATCTTGCGCTTCTTCATGCGTGCCGCATTGGTAACCGCGCCTTTATCGGGATGCAGGCCTGCGTCATGGATGGAGCCGTTGTTGAGGATGGGGCGATGGTCGCGGCAGGGGCGCTTGTAACGCCAAATAAGGTTGTCCCAACTGGGCAGCTATGGTCTGGTCGCCCTGCGAAATATATGCGCGACCTGACTGAGGAAGAAATTGCGTTTCTTAAAATTTCCGCTGATAACTATGTTCGTGATAGCCGAGAATATCTATAATTGACATAACTTTGGAAAGCCTGTAGGTATATACCCGAAATGGATTTTGGGTAATGAGTTTAAGAGAAAAGCAACTTCTAGAAAAATTTAAGGCCTCTGTAGTGGTTGAAAAGCCATTAACGCCATGGGAGCCTTCAGAGATCATTAGTGTTGAAACTCATGAATTGTCTTTACATCCGTTATCGATGATAGCTCTAACTGAAACGATTGAAAAAATGGCTGCGGACCCAGATGGTGTCGCAACGCTTTATTTGGGTGAAGAGGTGTCTAAAGCGCCGAAGGATGTTGAGGATTTTCTTCGCTCGTGTCTTTTATTTCCGAACTCACCAGATTTCTTAGGGGTTTATCATGAGGATATACTAAAAGGAATCGTCATGATTGATGCTGAGGACCTTGATTATGGCACTCGTATAGCGCCCTTCATCTTTAAAGAGCATAGGGGGCAGGGCTTAATGAAGCAGGCTTACTCACTATTATCACATGCTTATGATGAAATTCTTGATGCCCCTGTGATGTTCGGTCAAACAGCGGTCGGTAATGATTCTATGAAAGCTGTTTTTGAATCAGCTGGGCTCGTGCGAATGAATGACGGGCCATGCAGCTCCGTTGAATTCGGTAAAGAGGTTGATTTCTTTTGCCGGCCTGAAATGCTTGGAAATTAATCTACTTGTTTCAGAACATATGATCCCGGAGCGGCTTCAATAATGTCTGATTTTTTGATAGATCTTGCTTTAATTTTTGTGCCTGTGTAATCGCTTATCCAGCTCTGCCAATGAGGCCACCAAGAGCCTTTTTGCTCTTTCGCTTTATTAAACCAATCGATCGTGCTCTCTGGCGTCTGGTCATTTGTCCAGTAACAATATTTATCTTTGATAGGCGGGTTTACAATGCCTGCGATATGGCCGGAAGCCGCAAGGGTAAAGGTTTTCTTGCCTGATACGATTTGTGTCGTTTTGTAGGTTGCTTGCCACGGTGCAATGTGATCTTCTTTTGTAGAAAGAAAATAACAGGGTGTTTTGACCTTTGAAATATCGATGTCAATACCATCTAAATTTATACCATCCGATACGCATAGTTTATTATCCTTGTACATGTTACGAAGATAAAAACTATGCATCGCAGCTGGAAGATTCGTTGCATCGTCATTCCAATATAGCAGGTCGAATGGAAAAGGTTCACGCCCCATTAAATAGTTATTCACAACAAACGACCAAATCAGATCATTTGCACGCAGCATGTTAAATGTCTGCTGCATAGCGCGCCCTTCGAATATGCCTTTATTCAGCATCATGCGTTCAATTGCTTCGATCTGCTTGTCGCCCATAAACATTTTGAGCTGCCCTGCATCTTGGAAATCAATCAGCGTGGTCAAAAGGGTAGCAGAACGAATACGTGACGACTGCTTCTTCTTTTCCAGATAAGCCATCGTGGCCGTTAGCAATGTTCCACCAAGGCAATACCCAATCGCGTTCGTCTCTTTTTCGCCTGTAATTTTTTCAATGACATTAAGAGAATCAAGAATCCCTTCCAGCATGTAAGCATCGAAGCTTTTATTCGCATGTGATTTGTCTGGGTTTACCCATGAAATACAAAACACACTATGCCCCTGATCCACGGCCCATTTGATTAGGGAATTATCAGCGCGCAGATCAAGAATGTAATATTTATTGATCCAAGGCGGCACAATTAGGAGCGGAGTCTTAAAGACTTTTTCTGTGCTCGGCTTATATTGAATAAGCTGCATTAGATCATTTTGGTAAACAACGCTGCCCTCAGTCGTGGCAATATTCTCGCCAACCTTAAAGGCGCTCTTATCCGTCATAGAGATTTTAAGCTCACCGCGCCCGCGTTCCAGATCTTCACTAAATTGTTGTAAGCCTTTAACGAGGTTTTTCCCGCCGGTGCGAATCGTTTCGTTTAAAGCCTCTGGATTTGTCATGAGGAAATTAGAAGGCGCCATAGCATCCATCATCAGCCCAGCAGCAAATGAAAGCTGCTCTTTTTGTTCTGGCGGTAAATCCTGCGCATTATCGATCGTGCGCTGTACATGGTCTGAGGCCAAAAGATAATACTGCTTGATAAAACTAAAGAGGGGATTGCTTCGCCATTCTTCAGCCTTGAATCGTTTATCGCCGCGCTCTGGCTCTATAACCGACTCAGCAGGCTCGCCCGAAAGACGTTTAAAACTACTATTCATCAGGTCAATTTGTTTTTGGGTGTAATCCATCTGCATGGACCAATAGCGCATCGGATCAATCGCCATGTTTTTGAGTAAGTCTATAGCAGCCTCTGACGAATCTGGTGGCGGCGGAATTTCGCTTGGCGGTGTAAGTTCTCGATCACCAATATCCTTGCTAAATCGCTCCACCATTTTAATGAACAGCGGTTGAGATTCTTGGTATGCACTCATTAATGCATTCGATAGCGCTAGCGGATCAGGGTAATGGCTCAGCATGTCCTGAGATGCGGCGGCATCAATATGCTCACGTTTCTGTGCTTGTGTCGCTTTCGATGCAGTATGCTTTTTATCTTTGGTTTTGGAGGGCGTTTGTTTATTGGCTTTGGTTTTTGTATTAGCCTTTGCTTTCGTTTTTACAGGTTTCTTTTTTGCCGCACTTTTAGCTACAGTTTTACTTTTTGTGGTTTTGGATTTTTTAGAAGAATCGGCCATATGTTCACTCACTCTCTTTGAAACCAATCCAAGATTGGCGAAATACACTGCAAAAAGCAACGCATAAATGCCCTGTGCTTGCATTTGCTGTGGAATCAGTTTTCTATAAAGGTTATATATGAAAACGCTTTAAATATATCCTTTTCAAACTCTAAGGTGCCTAATGAAAACGCTTCGAACATTGCTTCTATTATCTCTGGTTTCTCCAGCTTTTACAGCCTGTGCTTATTTTGATACGGCTGGATCGGAAGAAGTGCAAATGTCTAGTGGTGGACAGCGCATCTACGTGAATGAGCCTGCATACCAAGATCAGAGTGTGCGTGATGTGATCTACAGCTCTACTGGCGGCGCAGTGAGCGTTTTTGATGTTGATGGTCAAGGTGGCGCACCTAAGCCTGTTGATGGTCCTATCGTATCTTCATCTTCTGCAATGGGCTTAAGTGATGGTGATGCATCTGTGCATGCAGTGGAGGCCGCTCCAATTCATTACCCATCCGGCGCAAGCACACATACTATGCCGCGCGTTCACACTGGTGACCCTAGTGTCGAGGTTTATAGTCTGGATGATGATCATTCAAATGGTGGTTTTTACGGTGGCTCAGTCTTGGACACGGTCACAGGCCATCAGCGCTCAATGCCACCATCTGCAGCAGATGTGATCAATAAAGAGCGAGCAGCAGGGAATTTTAAATAGGGCTTTAAAGCCTTGAATTTTGGTGTTAAGCCCTTACAAATAGAAACAAGTTAATATTGAATAGAGGAAAAGTGTTATGCCTGAACCACTTCGCTTAGGTATTGCTGGGCTGGGGACAGTCGGCGGCGGTGTTATAAAAATTGTTCAAAAACATGCTGAAATGCTGGCTACGCGTTCTGGTCGAATCGTAGAAGTTACAGCTGTATCAGCGCGTGATCGTTCAAAAGACCGCGGTGTAGATCTTTCAGCCTATGCATGGGAAGATGATGCGAGAGCGCTGGCCTCGCGCAGCGATGTGGATGTGGTCGTTGAAATGATCGGTGGCAGCGAGGGGTTAGCTCTTGATCTCGTAAAGGCAGCTTTAGAAAATGGTAAGCATGTCGTAACAGCAAATAAGGCGCTCTTGGCACATCATGGCTTTGCACTTGCTGCTATTGCTGAAGAAAAGGGTGTGTCACTCTGTTATGAAGCGGCTGTAGCTGGAGGTATTCCTGTGATTAAAGCTCTAAGAGAGGGCGCTGCAGGTAACGGCATCAATGCAGTTTACGGTATCTTGAACGGTACATGTAATTACATGATGACGGCAATGCGTGAAACAGGCAAAGATTTTGATGTGATTCTCAAAGAAGCGCAGGACGCAGGCTACGCCGAAGCAGATCCTAGCTTTGATATAGATGGTATTGACGCCGCACATAAGCTTTGCCTTCTCAGTGCGATTGCATTTGGTGTAAAACCAGACTTCGACAATCTACAAGTGCAAGGTATCCGTAAGATCACAGCAACAGACATTCAGTTCGCCGAAGAATTTGGGTGCCGTATTAAGTTGCTTGGTATCGCCCGTAAAAGCGAAGAAGGTCTGTTGCAGGTGCTAGAGCCTTGTATGGTGCCAATTTCAAACCCTGTCGGTGTGATTGAGGATGTTTACAACGCGGTTTATTTTGATGGTGATGCCGTTGAAACCGTCCTTCTTACAGGTAAAGGCGCAGGTGAAGGGCCAACCGCTTCTGCTGTCATGAGTGATGTGATTGATATTGCGCGCGGTATTTCTTTGCCTACATTTGGCGTTCCGGCGAATAAGCTCGAAACAGCTGAGTGGATGAACCTCGAAGATAGCCGCAGTAACTATTACCTGCGTTTGAATGTAATTGATCAAGCGGGCGTGATGGCCAATATCGCTGCGATTCTAAGAGACTGTGAAATCTCTATTGAAAGTATGTCTCAGCAAGGCCGTGATCCGGGCGCTATTGTGTCTATCGTTTTGACAACGCATGAGGTGCGTCATGGCGATATACTTAAGGCTTGCGAAATGATTGCTTCTCTTAACGAAGTAAAGGATGAGCCTTGCTTGATGCGCCTTGAGACGTTAGAGTAGCCGCAAATTTGAATAGAAAGTTTAACCATGAGCACTGAGAAAGCAAAAACTATGTCAGAAGAACAGGCCTTTATGGACCGTAACCTAGCCCTAGAAGTTGTCCGCGTAACCGAAGCGGCGGCCTTGGCGGCGTCAAAACTTGTCGGGCGCGGTGATAAAGTCGCAGCTGATCAGGTGGCTGTGGATGCAATGCGCGATGCGCTTAACTCTCTCCATATTAAAGGACGCATCGTTATCGGTGAAGGTGAACGCGACGAAGCGCCGATGTTGTATATAGGTGAAGAGGTTGGTGATGGTAAAGGGCCTGAAATTGATATTGCGCTTGACCCGTTAGAGGGGACAGATATTACAGCGCGCGGTGGTAATAACGCACTGGCTGTTGTTGCGATGACGGATAAGGGCGGCTTCCTAAACGCGCCAGATACTTACATGGAAAAAATAGCCGTTGGCCCAGGTATTGACCCTAATATTCTTGATCTTGATGCGCCAATTGGTGATGTGCTTGCTAAGCTTGCCAAGGAAAAAGGCGGCAGCGTAAACGATCTGAATGTCTGTGTGCTTGATCGTCCGCGTCATGATGGCATTATTCAGGGCGTCCGCGAAGCTGGTGCACGAATTTCTCTGATCGGTGATGGTGACGTGAGTGCGGTAATCGCAACGGCTGAGCCAGATACTGGTATTGACCTTTACGTTGGAACTGGCGGTGCACCAGAAGGTGTTCTTGGTGCTGCGGCTCTACAATGTATAGGCGGTTCTATGCTTGGTCGTCTTGTCTTCCGTAACGACACAGAAATTGCCCGCGCTGAAAAGTGGGGTATTAGTGACCTGAAAGCGATCTATACAACAGATGACCTTGCAAAGGGTGATAACGTGATGTTCGCTGCAACGGGTGTGACAGATGGTACAATGCTTAGAGGTGTTCGCCGCTATCCGGGGGGTGCAAAGACATCAACAATCGTCATGCGTTCAAAATCTGGAACTGTGCGCCGCGTAGAAGCGACACATAACCTAGAGCGTAAAGATTGGCTTAAGTCGATCTAGGAACTCTGCTAGGATAGGTTTTTATATCCTTAAAACGCTTGTGAAGGAGTGTTGATAATGAAGATGAAAACCTTAGCGGCCTCTATACTATTTTCAGCCCTTGTAATAGTGCATAACATTGCAAACGCAAATGATGCCGCGGTCTCTATCATTAAGGGGATGAGCTTCGAAGGCTTGTCCGTAAAAAGCACTGATGCAGAAATAGAGAGTTATCTTAGCAAATATCCGTCTTTACAGTGCCGCCGTACAGATGTGCCGCAGCGTGAAAGTAAGATTAAGAAAAAAATCATCCAATCTGCAAAAAGCTGGCATTGTATGTCATCGGCCCGCGCTGAGCCTATGATAGTCAATATTAAGAAAAGGGGCGGGGCGATTACACATATGGATATTCAAGTAGAGTATCCAGACGCCAAAGGTTATGAGAAAGTTCACGCTTATTTTAAATCAGAAAGTGAGAAATTTAAGGCGACAGGTCTTGTTGGTCCGCATGTAGATAAACAGAATAATATGAGCTTCCAGGATAGTGATCACCCCGGTGCATCATCGCCTACATTCACGCAAGTTTTAAAGGTTAAGCTTCTGTCTAAATGTCAAAATAAACCAGTGCACTACAACCTCACCACTTCAGCAATGAAGATGAGCGGCGTGCACAGAGCAAGCTTTAAAATACAGCGTGATGATGCCGCTATGTATTGTGATTAAGGGTTGGAAACAAGTCTTAGCTGCGTTGTCGAAGTACTGTATCCAAATTGATAGTTATTGACGCTCTTTGCTGGAAGGTTGTTGCGTATAGATGACTTAATCTCAGCAGAGCTATTGGCGCCGTTATGCTCCATCGTAAACTTTGCAACTATTCCGCCTGGCGTTCTTCTGACCTTTTCAAAATTTAGCTGCGTAGACATGCTGGCATTAATGCTGCTAGCAATATCTTGAGCAATTTGCTCGGCATTATTATCATTTACACTTTGATTGAAATTCACCTCAAGTGTTCTAGGAAGTCGTGTTTCTGTTGTCATTTTGTTTTTCTCCATTACCGCGGTGCAATATATGTATTGTCATAAGATTTGTCAAGTGTGGGTGTTTTAAGCCGCTCTCTTGCTCCTGCCTCGTAGAATCAAATAATATATTTTTATGGGACAAGCATTGGAAAAAACCTCTTTAAATAAGGCGCACTGGCTGCTGCCTGATACGGATTTAACGCAAGTGGAGCGCATCGCACGCGCTCATGATTTGCCAGAGATCGTTGCACGTCTATTATGCGTGCGCGGTATAGAAGAAGCCGATATAGAAGGTTTCTTGCACCCAACCCTGAAAACACATTTTCCTGACCCATTTGCTCTTAAAGGCATGGATGATATGGCTGCGGACATCGCGGAGGCCATCATTAAGGGGAAAAAGATCGCCATTTTCGGTGATTTCGATGTTGATGGCGCGACCTCTTCGGCACTTCTTTATCGCTTCTTGAAACATATGGGGCAAGAAGCGCGTATTTATATTCCCGGCCGTTTAACCGAAGGTTACGGCCCTAATGCAGATGCGCTGAAAACACTAAAAGATGAAGGCGCAGGTATCGTCTTCTTGCTTGATTGTGGCACAACCGCTTTTGATCCCGTTGCGGCTGGTAAGGAACTTGGTCTTAAAATAGTGATTGTTGATCACCATGAGGCTGGCGATGAATTGCCTGATTGCTGGCACCTTATAAACCCAAAGCGCAAGGATGATGACAGCGGCCTTGATATGCTCGCAGCTGTCGGTGTGACTTATCTCGTTTGTGTGGCTATTAATGCAAAGCTTCGTGAGAAGGGGTTTTATAAGGATAAGGGGCTCCCCGAAGCGCCGCTTAAATCCTTTCTTGATATTGTTGGACTAGGCACTGTTTGCGATATGGTGCCGCTTAAAGGGCCAAATCGCCTCTTTGTTCGTCATGGCTTTAAGGCAATGTCCAGTAGCGATAATGTTGGGCTTAACGCCTTGATTGAGGTTTCGCGTATAACGGGTGAGATTACTCCATATCATGCGGGTTTTGTTTTAGGGCCGCGCATTAATGCAGGCTCACGCGTGCATAAATCTGAGCTAGGCGCACAGTTACTCTCAATGGATGATCCATCCGGCGCTAATGATATCGCATGGACGCTGAGCGACTGTAACGATAAGCGCAAAGCCATTCAGCAAGATATGGAGCGCACAGCGATTGAGCAAGTCGAGGCGGGGGGGCTTGATCAATACTCAATGATTTTTGTCTCTGATGACAGCTTCCATCAAGGTTTAAGTGGCCTTGTCGCAGGGCGTTTAAAGGAAAAATATACCAAGCCTGCCTGCGTGGTGACATTTGCCGAAAATGTCCACGGCGAACTGGAGGGGAGAGGCTCTGGCCGTTCAATCCCCGGTGTGCATATTGCGCAAGCTTTTATGGATGCACAGGAGGAGGGGTTAATTATAAAAGGCGGTGGTCACGCAATGGCTGGCGGCTTTACGGTGCTGCCTGATAAAGTGGAGGCCTTTAGGGACTTTCTCTATAAGCATATCGCCGCGCAGATAGAGGCAGGCGATGTGCAAGTAGAAACAGAGATCGACGCGGTATTAAGTGTGCGCGGATGCCGTCCTGATTTTATAAAAATGATTCACGAATATGTTGGTCCCTTTGGGCAAGAATTCCAAGAGCCGTTATTCCTGCTGCAAAATGTGCGGCTGCATAGTGTTGATGTTGTTGGCGATTCTCATATCCGCTGTATGGTCTCAGATTGGGAAGGTGGAGCCCGAATGAAGGCTATGGCTTTCCGTGCAGTGGGTACTGAGCTAGGGGAGGCGCTTTTGAAAAGCAAGGGCGCAGCAATAGAGCTTGTCGGTCAGCTTAAAATTGATAATTGGTCAGGTCAGGATAAGGTTGAAATGCACGTACGCGATGCGCGTTTGATGTAATTTTCTAACCTGTTTTGAGGTGTTGGGCTTGTGGATAAGTTATTGAAGTGTAAGTTAAATATAGGAAAAACGCCCGCGAAACGATTCGGGGCGTTTTTGAAATGTTCTTGCGCGTACGGATATGCGTACTTACTTCTTCTCGTCTGAAGAGTTTGTACCACCAATTCCGAAGTTTCCAAAGCGCTTTTCGAACTTTGACAGCTGGCCTTTTTCAACAACTTTACCTGTTCCGCCCTGCCATGCTGGGTGTGTAAGAGGGTCAACGTCAAGCTTAAGAACGTCACCTTCTTTGCCCCATGTTGAGCGAGTTGTATATTCTGTGCCGTCTGTCATCACGACTTTAATTTCGTGGTAATCTGGGTGTGTTTCGGCTTTCATATTTATCTCCTTAGAATTCCAAGCTCGGTTTATAGATACTATTGCTCAGGAATTCAAGCTTTTTTTGCTATTGATTTTATTCTTATCAAGGCGCACATATAAAAACATGAATTGGTGGCTTCCTCATAATTTTCAAGTAAAACAAGAAAACTTGCTTAAGCGTGCTCAGATAATGCGTGCTGTGCGCTCTTATTTCGATTCTGAAGGCTTCTTAGAGGTGGAAACACCCATTATGCAGGTTATGCCGGGGGCTGATGTTCATATCCACGGCTATGCGCTGGAAAATGGCTTGTATCTGCATAACAGCCCAGAATTTGAAATGAAGAAGCTTCTTGTGGCTGGATGTGAAAAAATATACCAGATATGTAAAGTTTTCCGAAAAGAGGAAGTGACGAAGCTTCATAGCCCTGAATTTACGATGCTGGAATGGTACCGCGCTGGCGCAGACTTTGTGGATCTGATTACAGATTGTAAAAGCTTTATAACGGCCTGTGTTGATAAATTCGAATATAACGGTGTGATTTGTGATCCGCATCAGGACTGGCACATCATGACTGTGGCGGAAGCGTTCGAAAAGTTTGCTGATATTGATATAGCAGCTTGCTTAAATGATCCTATTGCCTTTATGGCTGCAAGTCGTCAGGTCGGAGTGCGTGTAACGGCGACAGATGGTTGGGATGATGTGTTTCACGCCGTCATGGCTGAACGGATCGAACCTTACCTAGGTATGGGCGTTCCTACCGTTTTATGTGATTATCCGGCCTCTATGGCGAGCTTATCACGAAAGAAGGTAGGTGATGAACGCTGGGCAGAGCGGTTCGAGCTTTATATTTGCGGTGTAGAGCTTGCAAATGCTTATTCTGAGCTTACAGATGCTCAAGAGCAAAAAACACGTTTTGAGCGTGATATGTTCGAAAAGGAGCGTATATACGGTGAGCGCTACCCCATTGATGAGGATTTCTTAAAAGCCCTAGAGCACGGGATGCCTGAATGCGCTGGCATAGCGCTTGGCCTCGATCGCCTTGTTATGTTGGCGTGTGGAGCACAAAATATTAATCAAGTGTTGTGGGTTGAGTAAATGCTCTTGCGATAGTTGTTTCGATTTTCTATAGGTATAGTTCCGTATATGAGGGGGAGACTATGAGCATTGTAGAAACGCTGGATAAGATTAATCATTTTTTAAAGAGGAATAGCACCTTTGACTTAGTGTTGGGAAAAGGGTTCCGAGAGCGCGTTGCGCATTGGCGAGAAATTTCTAGAAATGGTGATTTGGAAGCCGTTGATGGGGCGCAGGCTAAACTAATTGAATATTACGATAGATTATCGCAAGGAAAAGTTCAGCAGGAGGATATTTTTCCTAACTTTAAGGGGCTTTTGCAGGATAGGGATATTCAGCTAAGTTTTAATCGTTATGCGCAGCATATGGAAACGAAGCTTCTGCATGCTGAACGTCTTGGCCTGATTTTTAATGGTAGTGCTTATAAAACACCGGAAAATAAAATTCCTGATTTGATCCAAACAATTCAAAAAAGCTCAGTCATGATGGCTGCGGCTGATGTGGATGAGAGTAAGCTTACAAATGTGAAGGGTGCTGGCGGGGTTGTTACGTCGGCATTCCTGGATCTTGCTGAGCGATGTCCGAGTGATTTTAAGCAGGACTTTATATATGCTGTCGATGAATTGCCGTACTTTAAAGCGTGTATGGTTAATGGCGTAGCTAGCGCTCAAGCTGCAAATTATAAGGAGATGATGAGCCATCTTGGTGATGAGGATGCTCTTCGTTTCATGAAGTTTTCTGATACTTGGCTATCCATTCCTAAAACGTCAAACCTGAGGAATTGGTTATATGAATATGATGAACGTCTAATGCCTGCTATGGATTATTCGAAATAGAATACCTGTACTTGAGTTGGTTTTCCTTCTTCTTTGGGAAAGTTTGCCGCAAAAAAAACGCCCTTGTTTTGGCAAGGGCGCTAATTTTATCTGT
>CENJ01012754.1_pt1 | contig 17505 bp, 12 predicted proteins | sample 356161 | NCBI WGS metagenome assembly CENJ01 (sample SAMEA2619531, study PRJEB7988) | marine metagenome | biome: marine biome (ENVO:00000447); feature: surface water layer (ENVO:00002042); material: "saline water (ENVO:00002010), including plankton (ENVO:xxxxxxxx)" | depth 5 m
GATGTCTTCAATCGCCTGCGCCATCATGAGCTGCTGATCGAGGATCAGCCATACAAGGAAATGGAATAACACATACCAGAAGACCAGCAGGCCAAGCCCTCGCCGGTATTTGATAAGGTTCACGCCCGCCAGATCACGGAGCGGCGTGATCGCCAGAGTGAGCAGCAGAAAGCGGATCGCCCATAGACCAAGAAATATCTCGAAGGTTTTGACAGGGTCGGTGCCAAGCTGGTTGGTCGCGCCGAGGTAAAAGCCCCACACCGCTGGTATGAGGCCGAGAATATAAAGCGGCCATACCGGAATTTTGCGGACGGCGGAATTAACGCTGCTGGAAACGGACATCAGAAATAACGCGTCAGGTCCATGTCGGCGTACATGTCGGCAACTTCGTCAGCATAGCCATTGAACATGAGCGTTTCACGGCGGTCGGCGCCGAAGAAGCCGCCTGTGCCAATACGACGCTCGGTGGCCTGGCTCCAGCGCGGGTGCGGCACGTTCGGGTTCACATTGGCGTAGAAGCCGTACTCGCTCGGCGCGGAGACATTCCATGTAGATGGAGGTTCTTGCTCGGTGAGGGTGATCTTCACGATGGATTTGATGCCCTTAAAGCCATACTTCCACGGCACAACGAGGCGGACAGGTGCACCATTCTGGTTCGGCAGGGTTTCACCAAACACGCCTGTCGACAAAATCGTAAGCGGGTGCATGGCTTCATCAAGGCGCAGGCCTTCACGATATGGCCATGGCAGAGGCTGGAAGAACCCGCGCTGGCCCGGCATTTCTTCAGGGCGCACGACTGTTTCAAACGCAACATATTTCGCGCTGGAAAGCGGCTCGACCTGATTTAGCAGAGCAGAAAGCGGGAAGCCGTTCCACGGAATGACCATGGACCATGCCTCAACGCAGCGCATGCGGTAAATGCGCTCTTCAATTGTCTGGCTGGCGATCAGATCGTCAATGTCGAAGGTGCGTGGGTTATTCACGAGGCCGTCGACTTCGATTGTCCACGGGCGCGGGTTGAAGTCGCCGGAATGGCGGGCCGGATCCGTCTTTTGAAGGCCGAATTCGTAGAAATTATTATAGCCGGTGACGTCCTGATACGGCGTGACCGGTTCATTGGTTGTGTAGCTGGTGCCGGTCGCAGATTCCTGACCGCAGGCTGCAAGAGGTGCGGCGAGCGTTGTCGCGCCAAGGGCTGCGGCGCTCTTCAGAATAGATCGTCGGTTCAGCCAGACATCCTTCGGCGTGATCTCAGAGGATGGAATATGCGGTGGGCGATAAACAGCCATGTGAGTTGAGTCTCCTCAGGTCCCGTACGCGTCGGGCCAGTGTTAGTTCCGCTGGGTAAGCTATATTGAACAAATTATGGGACATGGCGCTCAAGTCAAAACCAACTTTCTGTGTTCATCCGGTGAAGCGTCTGACATGATTGCTTTTAAAGGGTGGGCACCTAGTTTCCGTTTTCTCAGTCAAAGGGATGTGTTCATGAAAAATCTGTTCGCCGGTGTCGGGCTTAGTCTCGCAATTGCCATCACACCAAACGCGTTTGCGCAGACAGTTGCGCCGCCAAGCGAAGTTATGGACCTGTATGATATTGCGCATGCGCCATCTCCGGAGCGTATTCGCGCCGATATCCAGACGCTTGTCGATTTCGGAACACGTCACACCCTGTCTGAAACTGAAAGCGATACGCGCGGTATCGGCGCTGCGCGTCGCTGGATTTTCGAAGAGTTTGAAGCGATCTCTGCCGAATGCGGTGGCTGTCTGGAGGTCATGTATATCGGCGATACCGTCGAAAACGAGCGACGTGTGCCGGGCCCTGCTGATGTGATCAGTGTTGTGGCCATCCAGCGCGGGACAACCGACCCGAACCGTTTCGTGATGATGTCAGGTGATATCGATAGCCGCGTCTCCGACGTGATGAACTCCACATCTGATTCTCCGGGCGCGAATGATAACGCATCCGGCGTTGCGGGCGCTCTGGAAGCGGCGCGTATCCTTTCGCGGTACGAGTTTGACGGCTCAATCATTTATGCGGCGCTGGCCGGTGAAGAGCAGGGGCTGATCGGTGGTCGTATCGTCGCTCAGCATGCGCTTGATAATGGCTGGGAGATCAAAGCCGTTCTCAACAATGATATGATCTCGAATATTTCCGGCATTGATGGCGTCATCGATAACTCGACTGTGCGAGTATTCTCTGAAGGCACGCGCGCTGTTGAAACCCCTGAAGAGGCGCGTATCCGTCGCTTCACAGGCGGTGAAGTCGACAGCCCGTCACGAAATCTTGCGCGCTATATCGATCGTATGGCTGATGACTATATGACCAATATGGACGTGATGATGGTTTACCGTCTGGACCGGTTTGGCCGCGGTGGTCACCACCGTCCGTTCAACGAGGTTGGCATTCCGGGTGTGCGCATCATGGAAGTCCACGAGCATTATGATCGCCAGCACCAGGATCTGCGCACAGAAGATGGCATTGTCTATGGTGACACGATGGAAGGCGTTGACGAGGTCTATGCGGCCCAGCTGACCGCGCTCAACGCGATCACTATGGCCGGTATCGCAGGCGCGCCGCCATTCCCTGCAAATGTTGAGATTGAAGGTGCGGTGACGGCCAACACCACACTCACATGGGAGAAGCCGGAGAACTCAGACAATCTGGCTGGCTATCGTGTCTGGTGGCGTCTGACAGACGAGTCCCAGTGGGCTTACTCACGTTTCGTGGGCGATGTCACCGAGTACACGCTCGAGAATATCGTGATCGACAACTATTATTTCGGCGTGTCGGCTGTCGCCACAGACGGTAGCGAGACCCCGGTTGTCTTCCCGGGGCCTGCTGGTCGTTTCTGATCAGTTCCGTCCGATATAAAAGACGACATTGTAATCATAAGGGTAGAGGGAGAGCCTGCAGTTCTCCCTCTCTTCGTCTGCGGCAACTTCATAATGCCACTGGCGTGCCGTTTCCAATGTGTTTTCTTCAAAGTCTGATGAAGCAGGAATGGAGGCAAGTAGCTCTACGTCGTTCACGCTGCCATCTTCTTCAAAGTGAAGTTTGATATAGACGACGCCGACACCGGCCCAGAAATTGGTGATGCTGTTCGGATACTCCAGCTCCGGTTCCTGAATGAGTTCGCCGCGGCAGAATGGTAGCTGGTCCTCAGGAATGCTGAAGAAGAATAACTCTTCGGGAATGGCCAGAGGGTATTCAGCATAAACGCGCTCGCGCTGGGCATCTGTCATGGGCTGGATGCGTCGCCCCTGCGCGCGCATAGATGCGAGCGAGTTATCCGTGTCATAGGAATAGAACCAATAGTCGGCGAGGCGAAGCAGGGCTTCACTTTGCCAGTAATTGGCCTCCAGCCATTCAGGCGCGGCATAACCTGCATCTACGACCTGAGAGACGGCTTGTGCTGTTTCGGCGTTCCAGCGGGCGATCAGCTCGTGAGATTCGCGGGTTTGTTCTGAATAGAAGAACGAGACCGCTGCATTCTGGCGCGCGCCATAATAGGCTTCGGAGACGACGCTGCGCACAGGGTAGAGGTGGTCGGCCTCGGAGCTCGCAATACGCCATGCATCGCGCCAGTCCCCGCGACGGACAAACTCTGAATAGAGCGCATGGCCCGCACGCATGCTGAGATAGCTCGGGTCGCGATCGCGGACGGCTTCGAGGGCTTCACGCAGACCGCGGCGGCTGGAACCGTCTGAATCCGTCGCAAACTCTGCATAGGCGCGTAACAGCTCGCGGTCTGACATAAGCGGGTGCGCGCCCGTGTCGGGCTGGCGGGTTGTGAACTCGGCGCCGCGAAGAGCTGACTCGCACGCCTGACGCTCACAGAGTTTTAGCGCGGCTTCATAGGCGGCAACCGTTGCGTTCGGGTCTGATGGATTGGCAATGGCGTTATCCATGAGCGCCGTAGAGGCAGAGATTATAGCGCCATTGTCACCGCTCTGAACGGCGGTATTGAACGCGCCGAGCGCATCATTGCTAAGCTGTGCGTTTGCGACAGGTGCCAATGCGCCGACAGCCAATGCGGCCAGCGCAAATCTCACTCTACTCATGGATTGTCCTCCCCGAACGTTATGTAACCAGAATAACGCCGGAGAAGGGTGTTTCAATCAGAAAGTTATAAGTTGAGCTCTTCGGTTTCTTCCTCGATCCATGCCTTGGACTTTTTGTGCTCGTCCACCATGCCCAGATACAGCGTCACGCAACTGACGAGGAGAATGATCGTGAACGGAATAGCCGCAGTGATCGTGCCCGCCTGCAGAGACTGGAGTGCATTTTCGCCGCCGCCATAGAGGAGTGCCGACGCCGTCAGACCAAGCGAGCAGGCCCAGAAGATGCGCTGATAAACGGGCGCATCCGTCTTGCCGCCGGAGGTAATCGTGTCGACAACGAGTGCGCCGGAGTCGGCTGATGTCACAATGAAGACGATGAGAAGCGTGATCGCCGCAATCGATGTGAACATGCCGAATGGCAAGGAATCGAGCATCTGGAACAGGACAATAGATGAATCGCTCACGCCCTCCGCCAGATCGCCAACGCCCTGATCAAATTGCAGGATCGCTGTCTCGCCAAAGGCGGTGAACCAGATCAGGCAAATGGCGAACGGGGCGAGCAGAACCACGGTGAAATACTCGCGAACCGTGCGGCCTTTGGAAATGCGCGCAATGAACATGCCCACAAATGGTGACCATGAAATCCACCATGCCCAGTAGAAGATGGTCCAGTCATGGAACCAGGAGAGGTCCTCACGGCCACGCCATTCGGTGAGTGCAGGTGTGTCGGTAACGTAGGCCAGAAGGTGGTCGCCGAGTCCGGTGAAGATCAACACAGTCGGGCCAGCGATGATGACGAATACGAGCAGGCAGAACGCCACGCCCATATTGATGTCGGAGAGGAGTTTTACCCCGCCATCCATGCCGCGGATCACCGAAATCACGGCGAGGCCGGTCATGGAACAAATCAGGCCGATCTGAAGCCAGATGCTTGGCTCAATATTGAACATATAGGCGATGCCGTTTGCGGCTTGTGTGCCACCAAGGCCGATTGTCGTTGCGAGGCCGAAAATGGTGGAGACAACTGCGAACAGGTCGATGATATGGCCCGGCCAGCCCCAGATACGTTCGCCGAGGATCGGATAGAAGGCCGAACGAATGCTAAGCGGCAGCCCTTTATTATGGGCAAAGAAGCCAAGGCAGAGGCCGGCGACAGCGTAAATCGCCCAGGGCGACAGGCCCCAGTGGAAGAGCGTGGAGGAGAACGCCAGGCTTTTCGCCTCTGGCGTCGCGCCCTCAACATTCAGCGGGGTGCCATACCAGTCTGTATAATAGGCCAGCGGTTCAGCCGCGCCCCAGAACATGAAGCCGACGCCCACGCCAGCGGCAAACAACATGGCGATCCATGAGAGAATGCTGAAATCAGGTGTCGCGTCCTGCCCGCCAAGGCGGATACGACCAAGCGGTGAAATGCTGAGGCCAACACAGAAGATCAGAATGATTGGCGGCGTAATCGCAAACAGCCAGTCGAAGTTCTGCAGCGTGCCTGCTTTCGCGCCGAGTAGGAAATCGGACGCAGCATCGGGGAAGATCAGTGTCAGGACTGAGAAGAAAAGTACGATGCCCGCAGACAGGAAGAAAACCGGATTATGAATATCGAGGCCCATGACCTCGACATTGTCCTGACCGATTTCATAGTCGGTGTCGTATTCCAGAATATCCTGAGGGACGATGAGCTCTTCTTCAGAGCCGGTCTGTTCGATATCAGTCATCACACCGTCATGCAGGAAATATCTAGATCGTCAAACAAAAGATTCTCCGTTTCTTGCTTTCCACCCTTCCATATAGTGCCGAACGCTACGGAAATCGAAGAAAAGTGTGACCTAAAAGCCCCAAAAAGTGCGGCTTTTTAGTCGTGAGCGGCTGCTGACCTTTCCATTGTCGAAATAATCGACTAACCAAACGTCCAAGCTTAATGGGCCTCTCTGGGGCCCGTGGGGGATTCGATTGGGCTGGATTCCTTTTAATGATCGAAACAAAGTGAAAGAGGACATCATGAGAAGACTTCTTCAAAGCGTCTCTGTTGTTGCATTTGCAAGTGCGACCGCGGCCGGAGCTTTTGCGCAGGATGCACCTGCACAGCCAGAAGACCGCCGCCTGCAAGCCGTTCAGGTTACAGCGACGAAACGTGAAGAATCCGCTCAGACAATTCCAGTGACTGTAACAGCACTGGGAGAGCAAGAGCTGGAAAGCCTCGGCGTTTCCAACTTTAATGACTATCTCGTGCAGCTGCCGGGCGTAACAGCTGGTGGTTCTGGCCCGGGTCAGAACACGATCTACATTCGTGGCCTCGCGTCTACGACGCCAAACCTGACAACTGCGGGCGTTGCAGGTCTTGCGCCTAACGTTGCGCTTTATCTCGACGAGCAGCCAGTATCTCAGCCAGGTCGTAACCTCGACGTTTACGCGGCTGATATGCAACGTGTTGAGGTTCTGTCTGGTCCACAGGGAACGCTCTTCGGCGCGAGTTCTCAGGCGGGTACAGTTCGTCTGATCACAAACAAGCCGAGCCTTGATGGCTTCGAAGCTGGTTTTGACGCGTCTACGTCCTTCACTGAAGGTGGCGAGATGTCGAACAGCGTTGAAGCGATGATCAACATTCCTGTGACTGACAATTTCGCACTGCGCGGTGTTGTCTACACAGATCATGCAGGCGGCTATATCGATAACGTTCCGGGCACGCTCAATGCGCGCGAATCGGCGCGTTTCCGTGAAGCAACAGCGGTTCGTGAAAACGGTACCGTTGTCGGTGCTAACCGCGCGGGCTTCCAGGCTCAGGGTACGGTTGCTGCAACTGACGCTTATCTTGCAGGCGTAACCTTCATCGATGCGGACAACGCTACGATCGCCGAGGATGACTATAACGACGCAACTTATAACGGCTTCCGTCTGTCCGGTTACTATGAGTTCAATGACGACTGGAACCTTCTGGTCGCTCACTCTCAGCAGCAGCTCGAAGCAGATGGCGTCTTCTACGACGATCCAGATCTTGGCGACTATGAAGTTACTCGCTTCACAGAAGACGAACTGGATGACAGCTACCACAACACAGCGTGGACACTGCAGGGCCGCCTCGGCATGCTCGAAGCGGTTTACACCGGTGCTTACACAGAGCGTACAACGGATCAGGTCGTAGATTATTCTGACTATCTGTTCGTTGGTCAGTACCTGCCTTACTATATCTGTGATGGTTCAGTTACTTATCCGGGCGGCCTGCCATCCGGTACATGTCAGGCACCAAACCTGTTTGTAGAATCTTCTACAGAAACAAAAATCCAGACACACGAAGTTCGCTTCAACACACCAGCTGACGAGCGTTTCCGCGCGACATTCGGTGCGTTCTATTCTGATCTGGAACTCGCTGAGCTCAACGACTTCACCTATCCGGGTTCTGTCTTCGCGACAGCGTTTGACGGCACACAGGGCTTCTCTCCGAACTTCCCACTGACGAATGGTGCGGCGACACCTGGTCAGGTCGGCAATGAATCTCAGGGTTACTTCTCTGATCCGGGTCCGTTCCCTAACGGTGTGATCTTCCGTAACGACGTTCTGCGTACGGACGAGCAAATGGGTATTTTCGGTGAAGCGACATTCGACCTGACAGACCAGTTCGCTGTGACTGTTGGCGCTCGCTGGTATGACGTTGAAGTGGATCTGGAAGGGTCTGCGAACTCTTCATTCTTCAACTTCGGTCAGACAACTGGCGACTCTCAGCTCGCTGGTACGAACATCTCTGCGCAGTTCGCGCCGGGTAACCCGTTTGGTGCACCAGATACAGCGTCTACAGACGGTGTGATCTACAAATTCACCGGTGAGTGGACACCAACAGACGATGTTCTTCTGTATGCGACATATTCTGAAGGCTTCCGCCCAGGTCTCCTGAACCGTCCAGGCGGCGCAGCGGGTCCAGGTGGCTTCACTGTTCCTTACGCGGTTGATACCGACGAAGTGAAAAACTACGAGATTGGTTGGAAAACCGAGCTGCTCAACCGTTCGCTCCGTTTCAACGGTTCTGCGTTCTTTGTGGACATTTCCGGTCTGCAGACAACAATCTTCGATCCGTCCATCACGAACCTCTTCTTCTCCGATAACGCTGCGAATGCAGAGCTTTCTGGTGTTGAAGGCGAGTTCACATGGGCTCCGGCATCTATCAACGGTCTGACCGTTGCAGGTGGCTTCTCATTCCTCGACTCCGAGGTCACAGAAGTTCTCACACCAACGAATGACGTTCTGGTCGGATCTGAACTGGCGTTCGCGCCGGGTTATCAGGGCAATATCCGTGCGCGTTATGAGTGGGATCTGGAGCAGACTGTTGCAGGCTCTACGCTGACTGCGCACGTTATGCCGCAGCTCATCTTCACAGATAGCAGCGTCACCGACATCATCGAGATCAACAAAATGGAACTCGATGGATACACAACTCTCGGCGGCACGCTGGGTGTGACGGCTGACAGCTGGTCTGCAGAACTGTTCGTGACGAACCTCACAAACGAGCACGCAGAACTCTCCGGCAACTTCGTCAACGACCGTGAGCGCATCACACCAATGCGTCCACGTACGATCGGTGTTCGTTTCTCATACGATTACAACTGATCTGATCGTCTTGATGGATTGATTTAATTAGGCGGCGCCCTGAAATGAGAGTTTCAGGGCGCTGTTGCCTTAAGGACGTGCCTCTTTAAAAGCATCTTATGACTGTGATTTCACCGGACCAACTGAAACAGCTTCAATCACTTATGCAGGCTGGCCGCTTTGACGAGGCTATGCATAAAGGCGAAGCGTTGCTGGATGAGGCTGGGGAGCATCAGGACACGCTCTATATGTGCGCTGTTTGCGCGCGTTACCTCAAAGATTTTCCAAAAGCTTCTGATCTTATCGAACGTTTGAAACGCGCCGCGCCGGATTTCGGGCGAGGCTTTCAGGAGGAAGGGCATTTACGTCTAGCAATGGGCGTTGATGCTCAGGCACGCGAAGCGTTTGCGCGAGCCGTTCGATGCAACCCGGCACTCATTGCCAGCTGGGATAAACTCGCAGAGCTGAATTCACGTGCTGGAGATCAGGCCGGAGCCAACGAAGCCTTTGCGCAGGCAGAACGCATGAAGCGTCTTCCCCGTGAACTGGTTTCTGTACTCAATCATATTCATGAGGGCAGGGTGCTTCGCGCAGAAGAAATTGTGCGGGCCTATCTTCAGAAACATCCTCGCGACACGGAAGGCATGCGCCTGCTCGCGGATATTGGTTCACGACTCTCTGTCCTGACCGACGCTGATTTCCTGCTGGAGACCGCTATCGAGCTGGAGCCGGAAAACCTGCAGCTGCGCATCGACCATATTCAGGTGCTCCGCAAGCGACAGAAATACGAAGCTGCGCACAAACAGGCTGAATTCCTGTATGACAAAGATCCATCGAGCCCGATCTTCCAGTCTCTTCTCGCCATTGAATGCATGCATGCTGGTGAGATTGATCGCGCTCTGGACCTGTTTGACCGGGTTTTGCAGGCTAATCCGGAAGACGTGGCGGCTCTTACCTCACGCGGGCATGCGCTGAAGACATTTGGCCGCTCAGAGGAGGCGGTGGCTTCCTACCAGCGTGCGCTCGATGTGACGCCGCTCCATGGTGACGGCTGGTATGCGCTCGCCAATCTGAAAACCTACAAGTTTGACGCTGCGGACATCGCGAAGATGGAGGCCGCGCTGGACGACCCGAACCTCGCTTTCATGTCGCGTATTCACATTTGTTTTGCGCTGGGTAAGGCGCATGAGGATGCGGGCGATTATGATGCGGCCTTCGAAGCTTATCGCGAAGGCAATGTGCTGAAGACACGCCAGACGCGTTATACGTCCGAGCAGATGGACATCGAATTCGAGTCCCAGAAAAAGCACTGCACGCCGGCCTTGTTCACCGCGCGCGAAGGTGTTGGTCATCAGGCACCGGACCCGATTTTCATTCTGGGTCTGCCACGTGCTGGCTCTACGCTGCTTGAGCAAATCCTCGCCTCTCACAGCATGGTGGATGGCACGCTGGAGCTGCCGAATGTTCTGGCGACAGCGCACCGCCTACGTGGCCGGAACATGATTTCGGACCGGGAGCGCTATCCGCGCTGTCTGCATGAAATGGATGACGGCGACTTCGAACGTCTGGGTGCGGAGTATATTGAAACTACACGCGTGCACCGTCAGGGCGCGCCGTTCTTTACCGATAAAATGCCGAACAATTTCCGGCATATCGGGCTTATCCATCTGATGCTGCCGAACGCGAAGATAATTGATGCGCGTCGCAATCCGCTTGATTGCTGCTGGTCCGGCTTCAAGCAGTTGTTTGCTGAAGGGCAGGAGTTCACCTACGGCCTGCAGGAAATCGGGCATTACTATCGTGGCTATGTGGATCTGATGAACCACTGGCATGATGTGCTGCCGGAAGGCCGTATTCTGAAAGTGCAGCACGAAGACGTGCTGGATGATACAGAAGGTCAGGTGCGCCGCATGCTGGAGTATTGCGGTTTGCCGTTTGAGCAGGCCTGCCTCGATTTCCACAAAACCGATCGTGCGGTAAGAACGGCTAGCTCCGAGCAGGTGCGCCAGCCCATCAACCGGTCTGGTATGGAGCAATGGCGTCCGTATGAGGCGCATCTGGAACCATTAAAAGAAGCGCTCGGTCCTGCGCTGCATGATTTTTGAGAGGGTGAGGCCAATGAGCGAGCGCTCCGCTGAAGCACTGATTGCCATCCGCCAGATACAAAGGAAGATTGAACAGTCTTCCAAGCGTCTGGCCGAGATTGAAGGCCTCACGCCGTCGCAGCTCAAAGTGCTGCAAATGCTGACGGAATACCCTGAGGTTTCAGTTGGCTGGATCTGTGAGCAGACCCAGTTGAAGAATGCGACCATAACCAATCTTGTAGACCGGTTGGTGGCAAGAAACATGGTCAGCCGGCGGCGTTCTGAATCTGACCGCAGACGGGTCTGGATCAAGCTGGAAGACGCTGGCCGTGCTGCGCTGGAACATGCGCCGGATCTTCTTCAAGCCGAGTTTGAAGGCCGTTTCGACGAGTTGCCAGCCTGGCAGCAATCCATGGTGGTCGCATCACTTGAATTGGTGTCCAGCATGATGGACGCGGACAAGATTGAAGCGGCACCGCTTCTGCAAACCGGCTGGCTTGGCGAGAAAACGAAGTAGATTTACCCCACAGTCAAACGAACAGATTTTAACCATTCATTAATCGCGCAAGCGCAGCTTGCGGCGTATGCGATGGATTTACTGGGCCATATTTTTGGGCGTGCTCGCCTTTGCTGCTTCGGCGACAACGGACCGTTCTGGAAACGTCCAAGCGGCAGAAAATATCTATTGGTCAGATGGCGATTCGGGCCGGATTGATGGCCAGCCGTTTCGTCTGGGAAATGTGGACTCTCCGGAAACCGGAGGTGTCGGGGCAAGAGGCGGCGCACGTTGTGAGGCCGAACGAGAGATCGGCTATGAGGCTAAGGAATTCATCGTCGCGCTTACCCGTAGTGCGGATGTTGAGATCGCGCAGTCCTATGGCGAGGACCGTTATGGTCGTCTCGTCGTCGATCTGACCGTGAACGGGCGTAGCCTTGCCGAGATTGGCATGGAGGCAGGGCATTACCAGCCATGGCCACATCGCGGCCAGCGTGCTCTTGCACCCAAGCCTGACTGGTGCGGCCAGCTCATGGCATCTCTCGACTAATTATAGGTCAGGTCGCATCGCGACAGTGTCGGCAACGACGGCATTACGTTCACCGAGCGGTGCCGGTTCGCCGGTTGTCGTATCGCAGATGATTTCACGCTCCAGCTCTGAATTTAGTTCCGCGCCGACCAGCACGATGAGATAGGTCCAGTGCAGCCATAAGAGCAGCACGATGATCGCGCCGAACGAGCCATAAACCGCGTCGAAATTGGCAAAGTTCGAGATGTAGAGCGAGAAGAGCGCAGATGCGCCGAGCCATGCGAGTGTCGCGAACAGAGAGCCCGGCACAACCCAGTTCCAACGCGCAAGGCTACGCGAAGGAGCACGTCTGTACAGGATGAACAGCGCAGCAAAGAAGGTGAAGGCCAGAAGCGGCCAACGCAGAATGGTAAGCGTCGCTTCAAACGCGCCGCCAAAGCCGAACAGGTTGAGCAGAACCGGCACGACGGAAATCAGAAGCTGGGCAAAAACGAGCACCAGAATCGCCAGAAGCGTGAAGCCCATAATTCGAAGATTGAGGCTCAGAAAGCTCCGGTCTTCTGTTTCATCATAGACAATATTCATCGCGTTCAGCACGGCGCGCATGGCATTGGCTGACGACCAGATGGCAATGAAAACAGAAACGGCGAGGCCCAGACTGAGCGCAGGCTCAGAAGACTGGGTGATCTCCATCATCCGGTCGCGCAGGAAGGTCGCGCCATCGCCCGGAATGATCACAAAGAGCAGCTCGAAATGGTTGGCGGCCTGCGTTGCGACTGCGAGGAGCCCGTAAAGCAGCACCACCGATGTGATCAGCGGGACAAGCGCCATCAGCGTGAAGAACGAACAGCCCGCGGCGACGACAGCGAGGTTATCGCGGCCGAATTTTACCGCCACGCGTTTCAGAACATTCCACCAGGCTTTGGGCGGTAGTTTGAACGGATTGCCCGCGCTTTTCAGTTCGTTTTCCATGCTCGCATGAGGCGGATAACCGGTGTCATGCTGGTCGGAATTGTCGATATCGGAGTCGGATGCGGTTTGCATATCAGGGAGACAACGCGCAAGTGGCGCAACGGTTCTCTGTAAAATAAAAAAGCCCCGCCAGAGAGACGGGGCTTTTACAAAGTGTGTTGCGTCTCGGATCAGATGATCGAGCCAATGCCCTTGCCGTGAACTTCGTCCATGGTGTCTTCCATGGCAGAAAATTCAGCGAGGACTTCCTCTTTCGGCTTGCCGGACACCATGGAAACCACGACGCCTGCAATGGCCGAGAAGGCAACGCCCGGGATCATCGCATAGATGAGGCTTTCAAGCGGGGCGCCGTCGAGAATTGGCACATAGAGCCAGACGAGTACGGTCACCGCACCAACAATCATGGAGGCCAGCGCGCCATTACGCGTATAGCCCTTCCAGAAGAGGCTCAGCACGACCAGCGGGCCAAAGGCAGAGCCAAAGCCTGCCCATGCGTTGGAGACAAGGCCCAGAATAGAGCTGTCAGGGTTCCATGCGAGCGCAATCGCGACCACTGAGACACCAACCGTCGTCAGACGGCCAATCGTCACCAGAAGGCCTTGCGGCGCATCCTTGTTGAAGAAGGTCTTGTAGATGTCCTCTGTCAGCGAGCTGGATGAGACCAGAAGCTGGGAAGAAATCGTGGACATGATCGCCGCCAGAATAGCTGCCAGCAGGAAGCCGGATACGAGCGGGTGGAACAGAGTCTGCGAGAGCAGGATAAAGATCGTCTCGTTATCGCGCAGGTTTTCCTGAAGGCCGTTTTCATTGACGTAAGCCACGCCAACAATACCCACCAGAACCGCACCGATCACGGTGAAGAGCATCCAGCTCATGCCGATATAACGCGCTGTTGCGACGTCCTTCAGAGTGCGGATCGCCATGAAGCGGACGATGATGTGCGGCTGACCGAAATAGCCGAGGCCCCACGCCATAAGCGATGCGAAGCCAAGCCCTGTCATGCCATCAAACCAGTTGAAGAAACCTTCTCGCGTCGGGCCGTCAGACCCGTCAATGTCGGTGAATGGCGGCGCTGTCGCGACTGTCTGTGCGATGGCGTCTGTGCTGCCGTTAAAGTGCATATAGCAGACAATTGGCACCAGAATGAGCGCAAGGAACATGATGCAGCCCTGCACAAAGTCTGTGAGGGACACCGCAAGGAAGCCGCCCACAACCGTGTAGGCCAGAACCACGCCAGCGGTCACAAACAGACCCATCTGGTAGTTCATGCCAAAGCTTTCAGCGAACAGCTTGCCGCCGGAAACAATGCCGGCAGAGGTGTAAACCGTGAAGAAGACAATGATCACCAACGCCGAGATCAGGCGCAGAATATGGGAATTGTCGTGGAAGCGGTTCTCGAAGAAATCCGGTAGCGTGATCGAGTCTTTGGCGATCTCGGTATAGATGCGCAAACGCGGTGCCACGAAGCGATAGTTCAGATAAGCGCCAATGAACAGGCCCACGGCGATCCAGGCTTGCCCCACGCCTGCCAGATAAACCGCGCCGGGCAGGCCCATTAGCATCCAGCCGGACATGTCAGATGCGCCCGCAGAGAGCGCGCCGACAGCCGGGTGAAGCTTACGGCCACCGAGCATGTATTCGTTCAGGTCAGACGTTGATTCCTTGTATGCGTAGAGGCCAATGCCCAGCATCAAAAGGAAGTAGGCGCCTAGCGATACCATTTCGAAAATGTTGATCGTCATGTCGTTTGGTCAGCCCCTCATATGGTTCTTCATAATCGTCGGATTGGAAAAAGGGCGCTTGCGGCGCCCTTTTTTGGAATGGTGGTTATGGGCGGGTCTGGCCCGAGCCGTGCACCAGATATTTAAAGCTTGTCAGCTGTTCGAGGCCAACCGGCCCGCGCGCATGCATCTTGCCTGTCGCGATACCGATTTCGGCGCCCATGCCGAACTCGCCGCCATCTGCAAATTGCGTGGAGGCGTTGTGCATGACAATCGCGCTATCGACTTCCTGCTGGAAGCGACGCGCTGCGGCTTCGTCTTCAGCCATGATGGAATCTGTGTGCGCAGACGAGTGGGCTTTGACGTGGGCAATGCCCTCATCAATGCCGTCGACCACTTTCACAGACAGAATGGCGTCGAGGAATTCGGTATCGAAATCTTCTTCGCTTGCCGCAATGACGCGTGGATCGATGGCTTGTGCCGCAGCATCTCCGCGGAATTCACATTCCGGCATATTATCGAGAAGCTTCGGCAGAATGTCGCCTGCAATAGCTTTATCCAGAACAAGGCTCTCTGTCGCGCCGCAAACGCCCAGACGGCGAAGTTTGGCGTTACGAACAACGTCTTTGGCTTTGTCGAGATCAGCGGACTCGTGAACGTAGATATGGCAGTTGCCGTCAAGGTGGAGAAGCGTCGGCACAGCAGCCTGATCGCGTACCAGTTCAACGAGGCCACGGCCACCGCGTGGGATGACGAGGTCGACATATTTGGTGCAACGCAGAAGCGCTGTCACAGCCTGACGGTCCGGAATGCCGATTGTCTGAACGGCGTGCTCTGGCAGGCCTGCTTCTTTAAGGCCTTTGGCAAGGCATTCAACAATCACTTTAGTTGAGTGCTGGCTGTCTGAACCGCCACGCAGAATAACTGCGTTGCCAGACTTCAGGCAAAGCGCGCTGGCGTCAGAGCCGACATTCGGGCGGGATTCGTAAATCATGCCGATTACGCCGAGCGGCACTGCAACGCGTTCAATGCGCAGACCGTTCGGGCGGTCAAATTGCGCCAGCTGGCGGCCGACAGGATCGGGCAGTTCTGCAATATCTTCAAGCGCTTTAGCCATGCCCTCAATGCGCTCTTCATTCAGCATGAGGCGGTCAATGAAGGAGTCCGGCTTGCCGGCTTCTTTGGCGTAAGCCACGTCTTTTTCGTTCGCGGCGATCAGCTCTGGTGTCGCGGCGCGCAGATTTGCGGCAGACTTACGCAGAGCGTCGTTCTTCTGTTCGGTTGTCGCCGTGAGGAGACCTTGCGCCGCAGCTTTAGCGCGGGCGCCCAGTTCGTCCACATAGGCTTCGATTTTCTTGTCGAGCGTACTCATAATAATTTCCTGATCGGTATTCTGTGTGTTTTAGCAGGTTTAGCGGAGCTCTACAGCCCTGTTATACGCAGCCTGCGTGGTGTCTGCGAATAGCTGACGGAGCGTATCCTCGCGCATCAACTGTTCGAGACCGGCTTGTGTTGTGCCGTTTTTGCTGGTGACGGACTTGCGAAGATCTTCCAGTGTTTTTTCGCTTTGTTCAGCCATGGCCGCCGTGCCGAGCACAGTGCCGATGGCGAGCATGCGCGCATCTTCTTCCTCAAAGCCGAGATCCATCGCCGCCATTGCAAAGAGGCGAAGCACTTCGAAGACATAACCCGGCCCGGAACCCGCAATAGCGGTGAAACGGTCGATCTTGTCTTCTTCATCAAGCCAGATGAACTTGCCGTTATTTGTCGCCATGGCATCGATAACAGCCTTGTCGGCGTCACTGCACTTGTCGTTACCGTACAGTGCAGACAGGCCGAGCTTCACGGAAGCTGGCATGTTCGGCATCATGCGGACAATCGGCCGTTCACCAAGGTAAGACTGAAGCGTGTTCATTGATGTGCCCGCAGCAATAGACAGCACGAGGCAGTCTGTACGCATGAGGTGCGGCGCATTCTTGATAACGTCTTCGATAAGCTGGGGCTTCACTGCGATGACGATCAGATCGAAATCGCTGTCTTTTACATCTTCAGCAGAGCCGTAAACCGTCACATCGTCGGCAATGACAGGTTTGGCGGGGTCAACAACAGTGAACTCGATGTTTTCCACTCCATTCCAGCCGGAGATGAGGGCCTGGCCCATATTTCCGCAGCCGAACATGAGGGCTTTTTTCGATTGAGTTCCGGTCGAGCCAGACAAGTCATTCATATGTGTGTTTCCGTTTTGCATCTTGCAGATATAGTTAGTGTTCTAAGTATTCAAGGGGCAGAAAGTTCCCAAATAATTGGGCCTGAAATGCCGTTAATCGCGGCTTAGCACAAATTTCAGAGAAAGGAATGGGGAACATAGCGGTGACTGAGGGGTTGTTTCCACAAGGGACCCCCTCTAGATAGTCCCGCAAGAAACTTTGAGGAGAAAGTATTGGTTGCTGAAAACCGCATCGTCGTAAAAGTCGGATCGAGCCTTCTGGTAAATGAAGAGCACCTGACCCCAAGCTACGCATTCATTCACGGGCTGCTTGGAGACATTGCCGCGCTGCGAAAAGAAGGAAAAGAGGTCGTTCTGACGTCTTCCGGATCAGTCGCGCTGGGCCTCGGGCTCCTTGGCGCAGACCCAGCTGAAGCTGGCGTACAGGACAAGCAGGCGGCGGCTGCCGTCGGTCAACCGTTCCTTCTGAACGTCTATAAGCAGGTGGCCACAGAGTATGGCTTCGACATTGCGCAAGTGCTCATCACGGCAGAGGATCTCGAAAACCGACGCCGCTTCCTGAATACGCGCAACACGATTACCCGCCTGCTCGAGCGCGGCATTCTGCCAATCGTCAACGAGAACGATACCGTTACGACCGAGGAAATCCGCGTCGGCGACAATGACCGTCTTGCGGCGAAGGTTGCCCAGATGCTTATGGCGTCCAAACTGCTCATCCTCACCAGTATTGACGGCCTTTACGACCGTAATCCGGAAGAGGAAGGCGCGCAGTTCGTGGAGAAAGTTCACGACGTCGCAGAGTATCTGGAAGTTACCAAGTCCACGAGCTCGCTCGGTTCCGG
>CENJ01102814.1_pt1 | contig 17473 bp, 11 predicted proteins | sample 356161 | NCBI WGS metagenome assembly CENJ01 (sample SAMEA2619531, study PRJEB7988) | marine metagenome | biome: marine biome (ENVO:00000447); feature: surface water layer (ENVO:00002042); material: "saline water (ENVO:00002010), including plankton (ENVO:xxxxxxxx)" | depth 5 m
TATTACTTTTGCTAATGGTTCAGGTGCATCAGAAAGAATGCGTATTAGTTCTAATGGAGAAATTACTAAAACTAGTCAACCTGCATTTTTAGTAACTCCTTCATCAACACAATCAAATATAGCAACAAACAGTGGACAAGTTCTTATTAATTTTGGAACAGAAGTATTTGACCAAGGTTCTAATTTTGCAAGTAATACATTTACTGCCCCTGTTACAGGAAAATACCAATTTAATTTAACTTTATATTTAACAGGTTTTGATGTAAGTGCTACTTATTATGCTATGTATATTACAACAAGTAATCGTAATTATGAACTTATTAATACTGGTAGTGTTTCAGGGGCATCTGACCCAAGTTATCGTGGGTTTGGATGGAGTTGTTTAGCAGATATGGATGCAAATGATACTGCTCAAATACACATTACACAATCAGGTGGAGCTGCACAAACAGATATACAAATATATTCAAGGTTTTCAGGCTTTTTAGCTTGTTAAATAATAGGCGAAATAACCAATCTTAAAGGAGAAAAAAATGGCAAAATTAAAAATAACAGTAACAATAGACGACACAGAACAAGCAACAATGCTTAATGACTTAATAGACATTAATCAATGGGTGCAAGATGCTGTAACAGGTAAGAAAAATAATTGTTGGAAAAGAATGCAACAAGAATGGACTACAAAGCTAATGAATGACGATAGCTTTACAGATCCAATACCTAGTAATAAAGCAGACTTTGTAGCCCTTGTAACTGCTAGGTCAGACTATAAGACAAGAGCGGAGCGTGATTTGAATAATGAGTAACGCAATAACTGAATCAGTTATAGGTGTTGCAGATAAAGTTCTTGGTAAATTTGTAGCTGATAAAGATCTTAAAATGAAGCTTGAGCATGAGCTCAAGACTGAACTACATAGAGCAAACTTAGCCCAAATATCTGTCAATAAAATAGAGGCAGAACATAAATCTATTTTTGTAAGCGGATGGAGACCGAGTGTTGGATGGACTTGCTCAATATCTATGCTGTATCACTTCTTACTCGCACCTATGATACAATTTAGTGTAAATATAGCTGGTGTCGATGTAGATCTTCCTGAGTTTGATTTTACTCAACTATCTACAATTCTTATGGCTATGCTCGGAATGTCGGGCTTAAGATCGTATGAAAAAATAAAAGGTGTCAGCAGGGATAATTAATGTGGCAGGATTTAAACTTACAACCTTTTCAGGACTCAATAAAAAAGTTTCACCGAGACTTTTACCAGAGGATGTGGCTCAAGATACACAGAATGTCTTCTTAGACTCTGGGCGTATTGAAGGATTAAAAACAGATAATAATCATAGCTCAGAGCCAAGCTCTCACCCAGCATCTCATATAGGATCAACTACAAGAACAATATTTAGAGCCACAACTTCTAATTGGCTAACCTTTACAGACGATGTAGATATTATTAGAAGTCCAATCAAAGAAGATTCATTTAATAGAATTTATTTTACTGGATCAGGAAACTTTCCAAAGTATGGTGGACAATCAAATTTAATATCTGGATCAGGACCATATCCAGCTGCTTCTTTTAGGTTAGGATTGCCAACTCCAGGAGCTATAACATCTGTATCGGTTGATAATTCTACGGCAGCCTCTGGTGCAGCAACAAATTCAAGAGCTTATATATATACAGAAATAACAACCTTTGGAGAAGAGGGACCGCCCTCAGCAGTGAACTCAAGTCAAATAGTTGATGCAGCAAATGGTGCTACCATAACTTTAGCACTACCAGCTGCTTCAAGTGGCAATTTATCTATATCAAAAAGAAGAATATATAGAACCGATGTAAACGGTGTATTTAGATTTGTAAAAGATGTAAGTGGGACTTCAGCAGGAAATACAACAGAAGCTGTCTTAGACGATCTTTTAGGAGAGGAAGTCGAATCAGCAGACAATCTTGCCCCGCCAGATGATGTATCTGGCGATCATCCAGACGGTCCAATGCTTGGTATTACAGCAATGCCAAACGGTATTACTGCTGGATTTTCAGGAAACACTTTATTGTTTAGTGAAGCATTTTTACCTCATTCATATCCATTGGCAAATCAATTAACAACAAAAGAAGATATAGTTGCTATCGCTTCTATTGCTTCTGGTTTATTGGTTACAACAAAAGGTAAGCCTCTAATGGCTTCTGGGACAGATCCATCAGCTATAGCCATGGTAGAAATAGATGCAAACCTTCCTTGCACCAATAAAAGATCATTAGTAGATATGGGAGAGTATGCTATTTATGCATCTCCAGATGGCTTGGTTCTTGCTTCTAACTCAGGCATACAATTAATTACAGAACAAATACTTACAAGAGATCAGTGGCAGTCAGAATACTATCCAACTAATGTAGAGGCATATGAGTATGAAGGAAAGTATATAGCTTTTACTTTCGATGGATCTGATAACTCAACCAAGAAAGGATTCTTGTTTGATCCAAGAGGCGGGAAAAATGCCTTTGTAAATTTAGATTTTTATGCAACTGCTGGTTTTAATGATAGAGAAGAAGATAGATTGTATTTGGTTATTGATGGAGTTCTTAAAGACTTTGCATCAAATGCTACACGAAGAACCTATTCTTGGAAATCAAAAGTTTTTTATAGTAATAGACCAATATCACCAGGTGTAGCTAAAGTAAGTGCTGATTCATACAGTTCATTAACATTTAAATTATTTGCAGATGGATCTTTGAAGCACACCCAAACAGTTACAAGCGAAAACATATTTAGACTACCTGGAGGATATCAGGCAAAATCTTTTGAAATACAACTTGAAGGTACAGATACTATAAACGAAGTTTGTGTTTATGAAAGCCCACAGGAGATAACATAGTGGCTAACAACCTTCTCCAAAAAAAACTAACTAGAAAGGGTGCAAAGGGATCTTTTAATGTTCCAAGAGATTTTAGTGCAGAAGGAAAAAGATTTGCTCAATCTGTAGTAGATAATTTACAACAACTTACTGGCGAAAAAGGAGATGACCTAGACAGAGCTGTAACCTTTAACGATCTTATAAATGCTGGTATTGCAAAAAAACAATTTATTCTTACTGGCGGTGGATCTAATTTTGTTATTGGCAAAGGCGATGAGGAGGGAGTAGAAACACCAACAGCCCCTACTGGATCTTCTGCTAGTGGTGCATTTCAGAATATACTTATATCTTGGGACTATCCTTCTTATTCAGGTCATTCACATACAGAAATTTTTGTTCATAGTGCAGATAATTTTGCACAGGTTGAAATAGATAAAGGGAGGTTGTCTCCTAAATTTTTAGGTCAAACAACAGCTTCAGTATTTTCACATCAAGTTGGCAATGGTGCTAACAAATATTATTGGATTCGTCATGTAAATCGTAATGATGTTGCAGGACCAGCACAATCAACAACTGGCTTAAATGCAACTACCGCAGCTGATGTAGGTGCAATGATGGCATTACTTAATGAACAACTGCAAGATCTACCAGGTTTTACAGCTTTAAATACTTTAATAAACAACTCAGCTGGAACTGCGGCTACTGTTATCAGATCAACCTCAGCACCAACAACTCGTAGCGACAGCTCTGCATTACAGGCAAATGATATTTGGATTGATACAGATGATAATAATCAACTTTATGTAAGAAACGCATCAAATAACGGATGGGAGAAGGCAAGAGATGGAACTCTAGTTACTTTGGTAAATAGTATAAATACTTCTGTAGGAACAAATACTACAAACATAGCCAGTGCTAATAGTGACATTGTTACGCTTACAACAGCTAATGCTTCAAGAGTAAGTGAAATAACAAGCTTGCAGTCAACAATAAATGATAGTAGTACGGGTTTAGCAGCTGCACATTCTGCGATTACAAGCGAGGCTACAACCAGAGCAAGCGGAGACTCAGCAAATGCAACAAGTATTACTAATTTAACAGCTACAGTTGGAAGTAATACATCAAGCATTTCAACAATATCTTCAGCTCAAAGTGCTGCCGATGGGAGGTCTGGTGCCTCGTATGTATTACAAGTAAATTCAAACGGACACATTGCTGGTTTTGTTGTGCAGACTTCAGCATCAGCCTCTGGACAAACTACAAGCGATGTAATATTTCAAGCCGATAGGTTTAGAGTTGTTGGAAGCTCGGGATCAGGAGTATCTACACCATTTACTGTTGTTACAAATGCTTTTACCCAGGGCGGAGAAACAGTTCCAGCTGGCACATATATACAAAATGCATTCATTCAAAATGGCGTAATAGACAATGCAAAGATAGCAGATGCAGCTATAGACAATGCTAAGATCTTAAATCTGAGTGCAGATAAAATTAATGCTGGTCAAATAAATACTGATCGTTTAAAAATAGACAATGTTACTATCGACACCGATGGTCAGGGTAATTTAATTCTTGGAAATTTTGATGGTTTTACAAATCTTAATGCCGACACTATAGGAAAAATTGCTTCATCAAGTGGTAGCAATACTAGTGCGACAGACTTTGGATCTTTTGCATTTCCTTTTATAAGTACATTTGGCTCCTCCACTCCTTATCACACATACGCTGTTTCAGGTGGTCAACTAGTTTTACCTACAATTGGAACTGATATTGATTTCACAGTGCCATCAGGATTAACTGGTACACAAACATATACGCTTTTTGCTACAACAAATCCTGTTGGTTCTTATAGCGGAGATGAAGATACAGCACTAGTAATTACTTTATTCGACACAACTGGTGGTGCTGGTCTTACAAATCCAATTTTTTCAAATTTTATAAATCGCAGAGGAACACCATATTCTTTAAGTTTGGGAGGCACTGTAAATTTAACAGCAGGCAGAAGTTACAAATTTAGAGCAAATGGATATGTAGCCAAGTACTCAAATAATTCACTAGGTCAAAAAGGGTTTGGCGGCACATATCAACAAGTTATGAGGTTATATAAATAAAATGGTTTACAGTTTATATAAATTATCTACAGGTATAATTCATGGAACTATTGATTTACCAAATGCAGATAATATCCAACCCTATCTTTTAGATGACGATGGTAATCAAGTAAATGGTTATGTTGAAGGGTCTTATCAATTAGAATGTTTTAGGTTTGTTGATGGTGAGGTGGTGCCTTATCAAGCACCAATAGATTGTATTTTGTGGATTAGAGAACAAAGAAATGTATTACTAGCAAATTCAGACTGGACACAAAACAATGACAGCCCCCTATCTACAACAAAAAAACAAGAATGGGCAACATATAGACAAGCATTAAGAGATTTACCATCTCAGTATGAAAGTAATGATAATCCAAAAGATGTTGTGTTTCCAAGTGAACCAGACCAATAAGTTATAGGGATTAGACCTTTGATACATATAATAAAAAGTGATATCTTACAAGAAAAATGTTGACTCAAGTTGATGTTAGAGTTTATTGGGATTTAATCGAGCCTGGATTGCGGGAAATAAAAAAACAAGCAAAACCAGATTGGAGACCAGAAGACATCTATTCAGCATTATTAAATGGTATAGCAGAGCTGTATGTAGATATTGAGCAAAATCCTTGTGAAAGCTTTATAATATTACAAGAGAAGCCTAATGTATTTCAGCCCTTCAAATCATTGTTAATATGGGTTGCATACGATAAAAGAGGCAAAGCAGCAGATCATTACATGGATTATTTAGAACAAATGGCTAGAGACAAGGGTTGCAGTAAAATAGAGTTTTGGACTCCTTGGAAATCTTTGGCTGATGCTCTTACAATGAAAGGCTATAAGATAACAAACTATATAACTGAAAAGGAAATAATATGAGCGGTGGTGGCAAGGCAGAAATAAAAGATACAGCTGCACAAAAAGCTTTGGCTTCTATAGCAGCAAGAAGGTTTAATTTATATCAAAAAACTTTTGTTCCATTAGAAAATCAATTTATTACAGATGTTTATGCAATGATGGACCCACAAGCATTTAACAATGTAGCAGGTTTAGTTAATGCAGTTCAACAACCACAGTTCCAATCCGCAAGAAAAAATTTACAAGATCAAGCTTTTGCCCAGGGTATGGATCCTACTAGCGGACAATATCAGGCAAGAGCGGCACAAATGACACAAAACCAAGCAGCAGGAATGGGGATGGGGGTTGCTCAAGGTCTTTCTGGACAGGTTGATAGATATTATCAAGGTATGAGTAACATCGTGCAAATGGGACAAGGTCAGGCAGGACAAACTATGGCAGGTCTCGGAGACATAGCAAGACAGGCTCAATCAGTAGCTGGTGCACAGGCGAGAACATCTCAAGCAAGCAATTTAGCGAACCAACAAATGATTGGATCAGCAATAGGAACTGGTTTAGGTTTATACACGGCATTTGGTGGATCTGGTGGTGGATCTGATGGTGGGAGCGAATAACTTATGTTTGGATTAATTAATTACGGAGATGAATTTTTAGGAAACAATCCTTTCCAAATAGGAGACCTTGGATTTGCACCTGGTGCCCCTGGGCAAGGTAGCGGTAGTTTATATGTAAACCCATTTAGAAAAGGGGACAGGTCAGCTCAAGATACTTTGGCTGATTTGTATGAGGCAGAGTTTCAAGATTATTTAAATAGATTTTTTCCTGTTGAAGAAGATCTAATAAACCAAATGACAACAGGCTTTGGAGAATTGCAACAAGAGGAAATAGGAAGAGCACAAGTAGCTGTAGCAAGACAGTTTGCAAATACAAGAGGTCAAGAAATAAGAAGACAGCAAGGATTTGGTATTACAAGAAGACCACAAAACGAAATGGATTTTCAAAGAGCAGAAACTTCTTCTTTAGTAGCTGCAAGAAATTTTGCAAGAATGAGATCTGAAGATAGAAGATCACAAATATTATCAGGAGGTCTGGGCAGCGGACTTCAGGGAAGATCATTAGGAGACTCATATGGCTAAAGGATTATTAGGAGTAGGAAGAGTTCAAAAGAAGCAAGCCCTCAGTGGACTTATAGAGTCTGCTGGTCTTGAAGCTAGAGCAGATACTCTGAACGAACAATTAAAACAACAAAGAAAAATGGCTGAGGCTCAAACTTCTGGCAGTTTAACAGCAGTAGGTGCAGCAGTAGGTGGTGGTTTAGTAGGAACAGGAATTACAGTTGGTGGAACAGCTGGTGGACCAATGGGAGCATTAGTTGGTGCGGCTATAGGATTTTTAGCTTCCAAACTATTTTAGGAAAATATTATGGCAGGATTTGCAGACGGATTTAATCAAGGACTAAACTTAATGTTTAGTGCAAAAAGACTTGGTCTTTATGAGGATGAGCTTGAGTTAAGAAGACAGAATCAAGAAAGACTTGATAAGCCAGTATCAGAAGTGGCTCCAGGCGTTGCGACAGATCTTGGAATTTCACCTGACACAACTTTTGGCGATGCACAAAATGTTATGAATCTTGAAAAAACCAGAACCGATATAGATGCATCAAAATCAAGAATAGATTATACAAAAGGTCAAACAGATCTTATAAACCTAGAATTAGATCCTGAAAGAGTTGCAAGAAGAGATAACGAAGCAGAACTTATTATTGACCAAAGAAAATTACAAAATGAAAGTTCAGAACTAGACAACATTGCCAAGCAAAAACAATACGACAACAGCATAGAATATCAAGATGCAATTTTGGCTGAAAATTTAATGAATTCTGCATTTGTTCTTGCGAATGATCCAGAGTTTATAAACTCAAGAGGAACATCGTCTTATGATCTTGTCATAAGTAATTTAGCAGACATATATGGAAAATCTTCAGAAAAAGGAAGAACTGATATAGTTAAAGTTTTTGCCCCTGAAATGGTTCAGGCAAGAGCTGCAATACAACCAATCATCAAAGCGTTTCGTAGTGAAGATCCACAAGCTCTTGGTGAGGTTGATTTTGGAGATTACAACACAGAACTTAATACTTTTTTTGATGTTAAAAAAGGTCAATACCTTGGGAAAAATTTTAAAAAAGCTGATGGCACAACTTCTAAAGTTAAAGATGTATCAATAGACTTTGGTTCTATAGAGGCAACAGGAAATGGAAATGCTATCTTGTTAAAAGGCGTATTTGTGCTTGAAGATGGATCTGAAATATCTTCATATATGCCAGATACTGCTGCTGCAAATATTGTAGAATCTAACAAGTCAACCGATGCAGTTTCTGTTTCTATGACAGATATGATTGATATTACAGGAAGTATAGATCAGCTTTTAGGACTGGCATTATCAAATCCAAACAATGCAGAGGTTTTTAATATTATGAGTCAAGTTGCTCAGAGAGATCGTGAAATGCTTGAGAGAGGTGAGGTAAGTGATTTAATTAAAATTAATGTAGAAGCCACCAGAGAACAAGACAGACAAAAAGATCTTTTAAATAATAAGTGGGTCACTACAAACTCTCAAAGAATAGCAACTAGAATTGGTGGCGACAACGCACAAAGAGAATCAGATGCAATAGAACAAATTATGACAAATTTTGAATTTATGTCAGATGTTGATGTTTTATCAGCGGCTGATGCAGCCGAGCTTGGTATTACTTTTACCAAAGGTAATGGTCCTTATTATAGATTTAAAAGAAACGAGGATGGCTCGTTAATTAAATCTCCACTGCAATCAGCAATAAATCAAAATGTAATGCCAATAGGCGATATTCAAACACAACTTAAAAAAGGTACAGCTTTTGAAGATAAGTCCCCCGAAAGACCAGCTCTTTCTTCTGGTTTTGTTTTTAGTAAGTTACCAGATGAAATATCAAGAGGCGAGACTCTTGCAATTGCTTTACCAAAAATAAAACAAGCTTATCCAAGTGTAGATGTAGATTCTTATATTTCAGCTGTAAGAAACTCTTATGCAAATCGATATCCGAATCAACCGCCATTATCAGATGATGCTATATTAGACTTATTATCTAGAAATCCATTATTGAGGTGATCGCATGGCAGAACCGATCTTTGATCCATTCTCACTTTTACCCGAAGAAGAAAAAGACAAACTTGCAAAGCAAGCCTTAAATATTGAAGAGGACACTGAGTCTGATTTTATAGAAGATATAATACGAACAACAGGTAACTTTGGAGCACCCCTCACATCTAATCCTATTGCAACTAGAGCTCTTACGAACACTTTTGCGGCACCAATATCATCTGGCATAAGAAACATAGTTCCCAGCTTTCAACAAAGCAACCTTGGAAACCAATTAAGAAGTGAAACTGAAGATTTTCAAGTAGAGACTGGTCAAATTCAACCAAGAGCTCCTTTGGGTTTTGGAACAAATTTTGGAGAGGGTGCAGCAAGTAGAATGATTGTTTCTCAAGAAAGAGAACTTTTAGAAAGCGTAAGAAGAGAAAAAGAAGAAACATTTAATTCTTTATCTAAAGATGAAAAAAAAGCAATAGTAAAACAATACGCTATTTTCTTAGATGAAAATCAAGAACAATGGGACATTTTACAAGAAAAAATTAATAAAAATAATGAGGGGTTAGGTAAATTCGGAATGGCTGTATCTAGCGGTATTACATCTTTAGGAATGATGACTCCCGCTTTGTTAGCAACATTAGCAACAAAAAATCCATCTTTTATGTATGGAATGCTTCCAGTATTTGGTTATTATGAAAGGGGTGCTTCTTACAATGAGGCTATAAATTCTGGTCTTTCACATAGAGAGGCAGCAAGGGTTTCAGATATAAATGCCTTATCAGAAATGGGAACAGAGCTTATACCTTTACCATTTGTCTCAAAAACTCTTAAAAAATACTGGAAAGGAAATGGAACTACAGTAAATGAGTTTGCAAGAAACGGAGCAATAACTGTAGGTCTTGAGCTAACACAAGAAAACCTTAATTCAATAATACAAGAAACAAACAAAGCCGCATCTGGAGTGCAAACAGAATTAGCTTTTGCTTGGGCAAACAAAGACAATCCTCTTTACAACGGTCCTTCTTGGATAGATGTTATGGCAGACAACGCCTTAATGACTTCTATATCTACTGTTGTCGCATCAGGCGGCATGGTAGGAACTCAGGGGGTAGCCGCTTTTGGACCAGAGGTTAAAACAAAACTTTTAAATTCATTAGATCCAAATATTGCCAGACAAGTTGCTAGAGAACTTGATCTTTCTGTTAGAAGATCTGAATCACAATTCAAAGCAATTGATGAAACATATCAATATATGTATACCAATAAGATGTTTAGCCCTGGGCAAACTATTGAGAGAGCAGAGGACGAAAGACCAGCACTAGACATAAACAACCCAGTTGACATGGAATCATTTACAAGTCCTTCTAGGATTTCATATTATCAAAGTCAAAGAGAACTTTTACCAGATGAGTTTTTAGCTGGTCGTATTTTAGCTAACGATATTGTTGTAGAAGAACTTACAGAAGATGAAAAAAACTTAGCGATTGAATTTGGGTCTGAATTTAAAGAATTTGGCAATGTTGACATACCAGCATTATTAGAAAATGGCAGAAAAACAATTAACATTATGGGCGAGTATCCAAATGATATTGAACAATTTGATATAGATGTTAAAAACAGAATTACAACAATTGATGAACAAATAAAATTAGAAGAAAATAAAAAATCGCCAAATGAAAATAAAATTACAAAACTTAAAGAAGATCAGAACATACTTAATGAATTTACTAATAGATCTAAATTTGAAGATTTAGGACCAGAGCCAGTTGCACAAAAAAAATATGATAGTAATTATTCTGAATCAGATATAGAAACAAATCAGAGAGACATTGATTCTTTTGAAAGGCAGGGATTAGAAAAACAATTTATTGATCCAGAAATACAAAAGCCATCAGACAAAAATGAAGTTGAACAAACTAAAGTTGAGTTTATAGATCCCCTTAAATTTAATCCAAGAAATTTAGTCTTTACAAGTGTTACCGATGTCGCAGGCAACAGCATTGATATTGGTGAGACAACCTTAATAGAAATAGAAAAATTAATAGAAGAGGGTAAGAGAGGACCAAATGGAGAATTAATTGAGGACGGTTCTATTGGGTTTTTAGATCTAAGTAATCAATTTAAAAACAATAGAGACTTTACAGAAGAAGAAGCAACAAAAGTTGCTGAGGTTTTAAATAACGCTTTTAAAATGGGCTTACCAAAAGAAGCTTTGAACAATCTTAATTTTATAGGAGTGCACAGTGCTATTAAGGGAAATGGGAGAGAGCAAACATCTTTAGGTCTTTATACGCCAAGAGCTGCAACCATCAGCATTTCCTCTGGTCAATTAAGAGGTCCTGAAAATTTTGACAATAACTTATTAAATGTAAGCAACATTGATAATTTAAAGCTTGGTTCTACTGCCAGTCTACAGCAAACTCTTATACATGAAATTGGTCATCATTTAGATTTTAGTTATACACAAAGCAATACATCCTCAAAAAACTTTAAACCACTATCTGCTGATTCACCATTATTTAAATTTATGAATTTTTCAGAAGAGGTTTTAAATATTGAAAAACAATTTGGCAAAGGAATAAGTGAAGTAAGTCAAAATGAAATATTTTTAGAATGGTCTCCTACTACTGGAGGAGCAGTTTTTAGAGAGCTTTATGGTATATATGCAGCCTCAAGATATGGTGCTAATAAGTCTGATTTATCAGGAAATATTTTAAACTATCCTTTCAATAGAATTATTATAGATTCTGTAAAAAATGAAATGGTCCCAATACAGTCTTCTTTAATGTCAACAGCAATGACTGAGGGCATGAGCTCTTCTACGCAGAATTTTGTAAAATCAGAATTATTCGCACAAGCTTACGGTTTATACTATACTAACCCTAAGCTTTTAAAAACAAGAGCTCCAGAAACGGTTAAATTAATAGAGAGAATAAACGATGCAATTTCTAGCGACAGAGTTTCACAAATTGGTAGCGGATTACGAGATGCGTTTCAATCATCTCGTTCCGATGGAGATCTTAAAGTATTCAACAGAAGACTCAATAATAGAGATTATCAAGAGCTCTTTATCGAACAACCAGCCAGTAGAAGCGTGGGAACAGAGATCGAAGGAACAGGAAGGAACAATCTTCGACCTTCAATACAACCTCTAGACTCTAACTATGTTCCAATTGGTGAACTAAAACTTACAGAAACAACACAAACATTTGCAGGATCTCCTAAGAACGAGGATGGTTCTTTTAGAAACACTCAACAAGATTTTAATAAACTTGCAAAAAATTTAGTCAAGCTTGCAGAAAATCCATTGTCCCTTATTGATCAGAGTAGAAACTGGTATAAAAATATAAATGAAGAAATTGATAACCTGACTAGAGGAGATGCAAAGCTAAAAGAAGATGTTATTAAAATGCTTACAGTATATTCTTCGCAAACCCCTGTTGAATCAAATTTAGCTTACACCCTTAGAAGCATGGTTGAGATGGCAAAAGGCGGAAAGCCTTTGCCAGGATTCCAACCAGATGCTGGAGAATTTGCTTCTACTGCTTTAGCTGCAAAAGATTTTGGACAAAAGCTTCCAGGCGTTGGATTTAAACTACAAAGTTTTTATGAAAACCTAACAGGAAATAATCCAGATGCCGTGACTATGGATACCTGGATGTTTAGATTGCTCGGGTTTCAAGAAAATCAATCTGCAATAGCAAATCATAGATATGGCACAGCGGTCATTAGAGAGGCTACAAAGCTTTATAATGAAAAAAACAATGACAACCTTACGCCTATGGAAATGCAGGCTGTATTGTGGACCTATGTAAGAAATAAAGATCTACAGAAAAAAGGCAAAAAACCAGAATATATTGGTTACGAAACATATTTAGACAAAGCCAGCTCAACAGTAACTGGAGAAGTTATTCCAACAAAAGACCTAGAACAGTTTGCCTTTGGTGAAAAATTATCGCCAAGAGCAAAAACACAAATGACAAGAGAATTGTTAGATCTTATTACGACCTCTGAGGGTAAAAATAAAATTATGGAGCTTTTCCCTGGAACAAGCCTATATAAGTTCTCTCATAGTTTCGGTGCATACGATGGAAATATAAATCCAAATATTCTTAGCAGTTTGGTTTTAGAAAAAATAGAAGGCAAAAATACATTTGATGCTGTTGATTTAAGTTATGCAGATGATTTTGCTAGAGCCTGGGGATTTGTATTTAGACAAGATGCTGTTCCACATTTTGTTTCTAATGAAAATATAACTTTAGAACAGATAAATGATTTATCAAATGAATCAGTAAATTCAGGAACCGAAATTTCATTCATTGATACAACAAACAATGAGCCAATAGAAATTTCTACATTAATGAGAGAACAAATTTACGATGCACTTAGAGGACAGGGCATTGATGGTTATACGCAAACATCAGGTAACGAAATTACAGTCATTAATTTTAAATATCAAAATCAAATAATTGAAGACTTCAACAATAAAATAGAAAATGTAATTAGAAGTCTTGGAGTAGAGAATGTAAGGGCTGACATAAATCACGATATAAGATACAATACACAATATATCCAAAATGACTGGAAGGAGAATGCAGATGGAAATCAATATCTTGAAGGGAGACTCAAAGAAAAAAGCATACAAAAAAGGCTTATTCGTATCAGGTCAGAAGTTGACTCCGTTTTCGACAAATACAGAAACGGAGAATATGAAAGAAGCCCCGCAGATGGAGCCTTCCCAACAACAGGACAAGAACAAGACTTAGTTCTTTCACAAGAAAAACCATCTGAAGTTTCACAAGAAGAACAAGATGTTATTAATCAAGTATTAAGCAGCCTTCCTCCACAAGATCCCCCAGCACCACCTCCACCAGGGGGACCCGATCCAAGTGGAAACTTTTCTTTAAGAGAAAAAACAGCATTCCAAAACTACATGGAAGATTTTAATATCTTTGTTGCTAATAGGTTTGGTAGAGTTTGGACTATTGAAAATGATCTTATAGCACAGTTTGGAGAACAAGAAATATTTAAAAGAATAGAAGATCTTGGAATAGATCCAAATTCAAGAGATTGGAAAGTATCAACACAAACAGATCTCTATCACGGAAGAGTCAAAGATGTTCTAAGAGATGTAAGAGAAGACTACTATGAGCCATTAATTAGGTTTTTAGTTGATAATAGGATATCAGAACCTGAATATAATCAATTTATATATAACCTCCATGCCCCAGAAAGAAATGCATATTTACCTACATTGTTTAAAGAACAGCTTGCAGAAGCTGAAGTAAATCTTTCAGAAGTAGAGTCAAATGCAAATTCAACAAAACAAGATATTTCTAATGCAAGAAGAAAACTTACAACCATACAAAACAAAATATTAAAAGCAGAAACTGGCTCTGGTATAGCAACAGAAAAAGCTATCGCATATTTAAAAAGAGTTGGCGTTATATTTAATATGGGCAACATGACGGCTAGGGGATCTTTAACAAAAGGCAAAAAACTTTTACAGGCGTATGAGCAATATCACAAACCGATGCTTGATTTGTCGAGAAAAATTTTTGTTGAATCAGGTTTAGTTCCAGAAGATCAAGTCTCAGACTGGAATGCAAGATATAAATATTATGTTCCGTTACAGGGTTTTGCTGAGGACACATTAATAGACCCAGAGACTGGAAGAGAAATAGAAAGAAGGCAATCTAAAAATAATCTTATAAACAGTCAAATGACTGTATCAGGAACCCTTGTAAAACAAGCTAAGGGCAGAGAATCTCTTGCAGACTCTCCATTACAACAATCTGTTATTCAAGTTACAGGTGCTGCTATAACAGCAGAAAAAAACAGGGTAACAACGGCTCTTGCAAATCTTTCTAGAGCATTTCCAAATGATTCTATATGGAGTGTTTCAGAAGATGTTGGACAAATCAAAACAGTTGATTCAATGTGGGATCCAACAAAAGGCAGAAGTAGAGTTGGGTTTAAAGAAAATGGAGTGCAAAAATATATTGAGATATACGACAAAAGATTAGCAAAGGGATTTGACAACTTTGATACAGCTGTAGCAGGAACACTTATGGAGATGACTAGAGGAGCTACAAGATATCTCTCAATGGTTAATACATCTTTAGATCCTTTCTTTATGGTTAACAACTTTATAAGAGATGTCCAGGCTGGTTTTTATAACCTACTTGCGGAAGAAGAAATTGCTGGTGGTCGAGCAAAAGATCTTGAGGGGAAAGGATTAGAGATAGCAAAAAAATATTACACATCTAGAAATGTAATGAGTAATGCTATGAATCTAATATTGTTTGAAAAAAATAGATCTATAAATCTTGGACCAGATGTTGTTGCTGAACTCAAATCACTACAACCAGAAGAATTAACAGAACAAAAAATTCAGGAACTGCAAAAGAAATATTCTTTTTATAGCTCAAGTAACAAATTTATGGTTACTAAAGAAAAAATTGTGAAACAAGTAAAGCTACAAAAGTTTAAAGAATATGGTGGAGAGACAGGATACATTGATCAAAGAAACCAAGACAGACTTACAAAAGATTTTGAAGATCTTATGCAAATGTATGAAGGAACATTTAAAGGCAATGTGAAAAATGCAACTAAATCTATTTTTGACATTATAGAAAGAATGAATATGGGAATTGAAAATGCAGCCAGATTTACAGCATTTGAGGGCTATATAGAACTAAGTGGTGGAGTAGAGAACATGACCCCCATTCAATATGAAAGAGCAGCTGCTTTGGCGAAAAATCTTACAATAAACTTTAATAGAATGGGCACAATGGGACCAACTGCAAATGCTATGTATATGTTCTTTAATGCAAGTATACAGGGAACAGTTAATGTCTTAAGAGGCATAAATCCTGCGGATCCTAAATTTTATGCATCAAGAAAAGGCAGAGCAATTCAAGGTATTATAGGTATGGCTATAGCATCAACATTTCATAATCTTTTCTCTAGCGATGAAGATGATGACGGTAGGCGTTATTATGAAAAATTAAGTGATTGGGAAAAACAAACAAAGTTTATTCTTTTCTTTAATAATTTAGGAACCTATAGAATTGATGAGGGAGAAATACAAGTAGAAAAATGGGGACTTGGATCTAAATATTTTGTTGATGATAGAAGCGGAAGAAAGGTTCAAATAGGTTTGGGCATACCACTACCGTATGGATATGCTTTGTTTCACAACTTGGGCAGAATAGTTACAGAACTTTTTATGTCAAAACACTTAGATAATTATGATAAAAGTCTTGCTAAGTCTGGTTTAGAATTAGGCGAATCATTACTGCATAACTATGCACCTTTATCAGTTTCTACAGGTTCAGATAAGCCTGGTGCATTTTTGGAAACAGTTGGAATTACAGCGACACCAACTGTGGCAAAACCAATAGTAGAACTGATAGCAAACAGAGATCATTTTGGAACACCCATATTTTATGAACCATTTTTTAATGACACAATGCCAGCCGCTCACAGAGAAAACAAAAGAGTTTTACCGTTTATAAAATCAATACATAAGTTTATGAATGATGCCTCTGGAGGCAATGAATATTACAGTGGTAAGTTTGATGTTGATCCAGGCATAACCCAATACTTGCTCGATTATGGAACAGGTGGTTTGGGTAGAACTGCCAAAAGAGCATATAACTTAGCCTTTTCAGCAGATAGTCCCCCTGCGAATCAAATACCTGGCTTTAGAAGAGTTACCGTTTCTCCAAATGATGGGACTGACAGACAATATTTTCAAGAGTTAGTGGCAGAGGTAACAGAGATAGAAAATGCTTATCAAGGTTTAACCGAAGATATTGATGCATCTGAAGATCCAGAAGATTTTTTAGAAAGAGTTAATTATCCTTTAGCAGATGTTGGAAATGTTTTAAATAAATATGCTACAAGAAAATATGGAAACAATAGCCTTGTAAATCGAGTAGAAAAACAATTGAAAGATATTAGAAAAGAACAAAAACAACTTTATAACGAATATTACGAAACAGACAAAGAAACTTATTACGAAGAATATAATTTGTTAGAAGAAGAAGAGTTATCATTAATGAAAGAATTTATTTTTGATGTTAGAGAAGCTAAAAAATCTATGAAGTAAATGCAGGACTGATTTATATACAATGAGGGGAATCAAAAGAAAAACTCATCAGCCCTGCTAGAAGGTTTACCAAATCAAGATACCAAATCATTTGTAGTCTCACAAGCTTTTGTCAAATAATCTTTAGACAAATGTGCATACCTATTAACAATATTAAAGTCGGACCACCCACCAAGATGCTGCAATGTATGGAGGGGGGTGCCATGTTGCACATGGTGAGTAGCCCAGGTATGTCTAATATCATGCCATCTAAAACCTTTTAAATTAGCCTTATCAAGAGCATTATACCAACCTGTATTAGATGCTCTGTTAATTTTTCTACCGCAGTATGTAAAAACATAAGTGCCCTTTTTGTCTATTGAGTTTAAAAGCTTTTTGCATTTTGTATTTAACGGCACACACAAAGGTCTTCCGTTTTTTGTTTCTGTTGCA
>CENJ01021710.1_pt1 | contig 17458 bp, 15 predicted proteins | sample 356161 | NCBI WGS metagenome assembly CENJ01 (sample SAMEA2619531, study PRJEB7988) | marine metagenome | biome: marine biome (ENVO:00000447); feature: surface water layer (ENVO:00002042); material: "saline water (ENVO:00002010), including plankton (ENVO:xxxxxxxx)" | depth 5 m
GGAGGTGTGGTTTATTTTGCTAAAATAGTCAATGAAAAATATCAAAACATGGATGAAATTATCTCGGATATAAAAATTAAGAAAACTTATACTGAAAAAGAGTTGAAAGAAGAACTTGAACTAAAATCAAAGTCAAACCCTTGGATGGGAAGAATAATAAACTATTTATTTGAATGGTAATTTATAATAATCCTTCTATAATTCCGTCTATACTCCTGCCATCTGCCTCAGCTATATAGTTTTTAACTATTCTATGTCTTAAGATGGGTTTGGAAATGGACTTCACATCTTCAATATCTGGAGAATATTTTCCATTTAATAACGCATGACACTTCGCACCAATTACTAAAAATTGGGAAGCTCTTGGTCCAGCACCCCAAGAAATATATTTTTTGACAGATTCTGTAGCTAATGGTTCGTTAGGTCTTGTTTTTGAAGAAAGTTTTACTGCGTATTCTACTACATTTGGAGCAATAGGTGTTTTTCTTACTAAATTTTGAAAAAAAAGTATTTCTTCTGCAGTTATAATCTTTTGAACACTCTGGTTGATTGATCCAGTAGTTTCATTGATAATAGCTAATTCTTGTTCGTAAGTGGGATACTTTACCAATATATTAAACATAAATCTGTCCAACTGAGCTTCGGGTAATGGATAGGTTCCTTCTTGTTCTATAGGATTTTGCGTAGCAAGCACAAAAAATGGATCATCTAGCAAATAATTTTTTCCTGAGATAGTAACACTTCTTTCTTGCATTGCTTCTAATAATGCTGCTTGTGTTTTGGGTGGGGTTCTATTTATTTCATCCGCTAAAACAATATTTGAAAAGACTGGACCTTTTAAAAATTTAAAATTTCTTGATTCATCTAAGATTTCAGCACCTATGATATCTGACGGCATTAAATCTGGAGTAAATTGAATTCTGTTAAATGACAAACCCATTGATTCTGAAATAGTGTTAATCATTAGTGTTTTAGCCAAACCGGGAACCCCCACTAAAAGTGCATGTCCTTTTGCAAAGATGCTAATAAGTACTTGGTCTATAACCTCTTCTTGACCTATAATTTTTTTAGAAATTTCTTTTTTTAATACTTTAAATTTCTCTAAAAAAGCATCGGCTGCTTCTACATCAGATTTGTACATAAAAATAATTTTGATAAATATATATTAAATTAAGTTTTTGAAATGTGCATTTTGTAGTATATATTTCCAATGTTTGTTAAAAAGTAACTAAATGGAGTATGGATATTTATAAAATAATTGAACCTATTGGTAAAAAATTTCCATTTATACTGAGTATTCCGCATAGTGGAATAAAAATTCCAAATTATTTACTAAATAACTTTAATCCTGAACAACTTCAATTAAAAGACGATACAGACTGGTTTTTAGATCAATTATACGATTTTGCTCCTAAATTAGGAATTACTACTATAAAAGCTTCTATTTCCAGATGGGTAGTAGATTTAAATAGGAATCCAAAAAATAAACCTTTATATAAAGATGGTAGAATACTAACTTCTGTATGTCCGAAAAAGAATTTTTTAGGTCAACCTATATATAAAGAGGGTCATGTAATTAATACTTCTGAAGTTTCAAATAGAATTAAAAATTATTTTCGCCCTTATCATCAGAAAATAAATGAATTAATTAAAAAATTTAAAGTAGAAAATTCTTCGGTATTTATTTGGGATGCTCACTCAATAAGAAGAAATGTCCCTACAATAAATGAAACATCGTTTCCAGATCTTATAATTGGTAATAACGATAATAAAAGCTGTGAAGAAAAAATTACAAAGCTTATTTTGAATAATTTAAAAAAATCAAAATTTGAAGTTCAAATTAACCAACCCTTTAAAGGGGGATTCATTACCAGGTCTAAAGGACTTCCAAATAAAAATATTCATGCGGTTCAACTAGAAATGTCCAAAGATTTATATATGTCTTATGATGAGAGAAAATACGATATTCAAAAAGCTGAAATTATAAAAAGGGTCTTAGAAGATACGTTTATCAAAATACTTAATCAATTAAAATGAAAAAATTCTTCTTTCAAAAAATATTACAAAAAGAAGGTTGGCTATTTAATACCAAAATATCTATTGATAAAGAAGGTAAAATAAAAGAAATTCAAAAAAATTATCAAGGTGCTGATTACGAACAATTAATTCCAATAGCAATACCAGGAATTCCAAATGCTCATTCTCATGCCTTTCAATATGCCATGGCAGGAATGACAGAAAATCACCCTTATAATTCTCAATCAGATTTTTGGTCATGGAGAAAAAATATGTATGATTTTGCTTTAAATATTGATCCTGATGACTTTCAAAATATAGCAACTATGTTGTATAGTGAAATGTTATCAAATGGGTACACTCATGTGGCTGAATTTCATTATTTACATCATGATAAAAATGGGCAATCCTACTCTAGCTTATCAGAAATGGGAGAAAGAATTCTAATTGCAGGTAAAAATGCTGGAATTGATGTAACACTGGTACCTGTATTTTATAATCAAGGTAATTTTAATACTGCATTTCATAAAAAACAAAGAAGGTTTATCAATAAAAATTCTGATGATTATTTTAAATTAATAGAGAGTACCCTATCTAAATGCAAGCTTTACAATAGTAATTTAGGGGTAGGTATTCATTCTATAAGAGCCGTAAAAGATTTTATGATTACAGAATTAATTGATTTTAATCAAAATAAATACCCATTTCATTTACATATATCAGAACAATTAAAAGAAGTGGAAGATTGCTTAAACAATTACTCACTAAGACCTGTAGAATGGCTTTATTCAAATTTTGAAGTAGGTGAAAATCATCATTTGGTACATGCAACACATCTCAACAAAAAAGAAATCAAACTTATAACTCAAAATAAATCCAATGTAATTTTATGTCCTACCACTGAAGGTAACTTAGCAGACGGTTTTTTTAAACTAAAAGAATTTCAAGAAAATAAAGGTAATTGGTGTCTGGGAAGTGACAGTCATATTGGTTTATCCCCTTTAGAAGAAATAAGACTTTTAGATTATGGTTTAAGACTCCAAACAAATAGTAGAAAAACTTTTTATAACAATGAAACTGCTAATGCTTCTCATTTAGTGATGAATAAAATTTTTTTTAATGGAATGAAAGCGATGGGAATTGAAAGAAAAAACTACTTTGAAAAAGAATGTTCTTTAAACTTTATTGAAATAGACGAGAAAAGACCTTTGATTAAATCGAGTGAAAATGAAGATTTATTGAATACGATATTTTATACAGGGGATATTCGTAATATTAAAAGCACCTACGTTAAAGGGTTAAATAGAACCGAAATAAATAAAAACATTGATTTGTCAAAAAATTACTATCAAACAATAAGAAAAATTAAAGAAAAGATGTAGATTAATTTCTCATTTCTTTAAGATGAAGATAGTGATGTTTTAATGCACTCATGAAAGTGTTACTTGCATGATATGGTAAATTGTATTCTTCAGCAGTTTTTCTAACAATTTTGGAAATATCGTGATAATGAACATGACATATATTGGGAAATAAATGGTGTTCTATTTGATAATTTAAACCACCAATAAACCAAGAGAAAAATGATTTATAATTGGAAAAATTAGCTGTGGTTTCTAATTGATGTACATACCAGTTTTTGGTAATCACACCTTCGCTGTTAGGATTAGGAAAATCTGTTTGGTCAACAATATGAGCACATAAAAAAACCGTTGTTAAAAAAAATCCAGCTATAAATTCCATAATAAAAAAACCGGCAATATTAACTCCTAAGTTTCCTGTAATTAGAGTTGGAAGAAATAAAATAAAAAAAACATAAATGGACTTCCAAAATATTAAGGAGATAGCAGCTTTTGCAAAAGATATACCTTGGGTTTTTAACAAACCTTTTTTATGGTATTTAAATAATTGAATAACATCTTTACTAACTAGCCAAGAAATAGTTAATAACCCATATAAAAACCAAGCATATATATGTTGTAATTTATGATACGATTTTAAATTTTGGTCTTTAGTAAATCTTAAAATAATTCCTGCATCAACATCTTCGTCCATCCCAATAATATTAGTGTAAGTGTGGTGAAGGACATTGTGCTGAATTCTCCAATTTAAATCAAATCCACCCAATATATTTAATAAATATCCAATCCATTTATTAACTTTTTTATTTTTAGAATAAGCATTGTGGTTAGCGTCATGCATTACTGACAAACCTATTCCAGACATACCAAATCCTATAAGACCCCAAAGGATTAGGGTGGTAAACGTAGATAGTTCTAAGGTTAAAATAAGTACATAGGGTACAATATACAATGCTAGCATGAAAAATGTTTTAAATATCATGTTTGCATTGTTATTTTTAGAAATTTTATTTTCCTTAAAATAGGCATTTACCCTCTTTCTTAAAACTTTAACAAATTCAGGGGTAGAGGTGTCAAATTGTATGTTTTTAATAGTTGAGATAATTTTAATTTTTTTGTAAATAAAAGTATTTAAATGACATTATTTTATTTTGTTGAAAGATTATGCAATTTTTAAAGATCCAAGATACTTTAAGAATTTATAATGATGATGAACTGCAATAAACATGTTTTTATAAGATTTATAAGGAACCCCAAAATCCTTTGCAGTAGATTGAACGATTTTACTTAATTTTTTGTAATGAACATGACATATGTTAGGAAATAAATGATGTTCGATCTGAAAATTTAGACCACCAATAAACCAAGAAAGTATCCTTGAATTCATTGCAAAATTACAAGTTGTATTTAACTGATGTTCAAACCAGTTTCTTTTAATAACTCTATCTTTATTAGGAGATTTAAATTCATTGGGCTCCATAACATGAGCACACTGAAAGACAACTGCTAATATAATTCCACATGTGTAGTGCATCACAAAATAGCCTATGAGTACTAACCACCATGTTTTAAATAAAAGTACTGGTAATATTAAAACATAACCGTAATAAATGATCTTATACATAATTAATAAAAATAATTCTTTAGATAATTTCTTTTTTTGAGTTTTTAGTAATCCTTTTTTATGGTATCTAAAAAGTTGTAAAAAGTCCTTATCAATAGACCATTGTATGGTCATTAAACCATAAAGAAACCAGGCATACAAATGTTGATATTTATGATGTTTCAATAGTTTTTGTTTTGGTGAAAATCTAAATAATTTACCAGATTCAATATCTTCATCCATAGAAGAAATATTGGTGTAAGTATGGTGAAGAACGTTGTGTTGAATTTTCCAATTAATATAACTTCCTCCTAAAAAGGTAATGAAGAAGCCAAAAAACTTATTTATATTTTTATTTTTAGAGTAAGCTCCATGATTGGCATCGTGCATTACAGACATTCCAATTCCTGCCATTCCAAATCCCATCATAAGCCAAAGAATAACGGAATAAAAAGAGTCATTATAAAAGTATAATGCACTGTAGGATCCAAAATAAAATGCAATTAAAAAAACACTTTTGAAATACATTTTAAAATTGGCATACCTAGAAATTTTATTTTTTTTAAAATAATCATCTACTCTTTTCTTAAGTGTTTTAACAAAAAGAGATTTAGACTTATCAAATGTAATAGGTTGAAAATTCATAAAATGTAATTTAAAACAAAAATAGGGGTTTATTGTCTTGTAATAGATAAACTTTATACGTTAATCAACATTTTTATGAACATGGTTAAACACTTAAGTCAATAGATTTAAAATTTTCTACGAACTTTATTCCATAGGATTCAAGTTCAGGTAATACTAGAGAATAAATTTCTTTTTGAGTTGGTAAAACCACTCCTCTTTTTTTTATTTTATCACTCAAAATCATTTTAGCTGCAATTCCTAAAGGCAAACCAACCGTATCGCTCATCGCAGTAAATTGAGAATCTCTTCCGATATATTCCATGTGTGATATTAACTCATGTGGTTGATTATTTAACTTAAAATTTAATTTATGCCACATTACAATCATATCCTTATCATCGGCTGTAAGACTCCATTTATCTTCTAAAATTTTTTGTAAAATTTTCGCAGGAGAAGCATTTTTAAGTCCTACTTTTTTATTATCAAAAATACCCAACCACAATAACTTATCCCATATATAGTCGTCTTGTTCAATCTTTAAATAATGTCGCAACTTTAACTCTACCGAGTCATTTGGATTATATCTTAAAAAAGAATTCATAAAATCTCTATTAGTCATATTTTCAGAGCCTTCCAAAACATACGAATCGTCTGTTAAGCCTAATTGAACAAAAATATTCCAAGCCCTACAAAAACCTACTCTTCTAAGAGTTCCTCTATACATCGTAGGAATATTTTCTAATCCATATATAGACCGGTATTTTAATGAGTCTCTATTGGCATATCCTTCAAATTTTCCAAAGCCATCAATTTCAATAATTTCAGTTCTTCTAAATAGTTTATTGTAAGGGATATATTTATATTTTCCTTCTCTTATGAATTTTGCTGCGCCTCCCTGACCAGCTAAAACTACATTTCTAGGGTTCCAAGTAAATTTATAATTCCATGGATTATCATCACTTTCAGGAGCAACAAGTCCCCCAGTAAATGATTTAAACCCAGTTAATTCCCCCCCTTTTCTCTTTACTTGATCAATCATTTGTTTTGCAGACATATGGTCAATTCCGGGATCGAGACCTAATTCATTTAAAACTAAAACTCCTTTGTTCAAAGCCTCATCATTCAATAATTTAATTTCATCTGTAACATAGCTGGGTGTAATAACGTGTATTCCAAATTCAATACAATCTTTAAGCACATGGTAATGCATTCTAGCTGGAAGCATGGAAATTACCATATTTGCTTTTGAAATTAACTTTCTTCTATCCTCTTCATTGTTTGCATCTAATTGAAAAACTTTAGAATTAGGATGATTATTTGTTTTTTTGGAAGGTAAATCCAAATTAAAATCCACCACGGTAACTGACCAATTTTCTTTTGTTGAATTATCTAAAAGATATCTTATTAATGAAGTGGAAGATCTGCCAGCACCAATTACAAGAATTTTTTTCATATTTGATTTTTATATTGACATACACTTTCAAAATAAATGGCATTTTGAGTATATATTTGCTGACAATATATGAATTCAGATCGATTATTTTTAAGAATTTCTATTTTAGGTATATCAACAGGAATTATTTTTGGTGCTTTTGGCGCACATGCCTTAAAAGAATTTTTCACGAGCTATGAGATAGATATATGGGAAAAAGGAATCTTTTATCAAATCATTAATAGTTTAGGATTATTGACTTTTATTATTCTAAAGAAATCAGAAGTTATTAAAAACCCTCCCTACTTATTATTAACGTTTGGGATTATACTATTCTCATTTTCATTATACATCATTGCACTAACGAACGTGTTTTTAAATTCAAATCATATTATTAAAACTCTTCTAATTCCAATTACTCCTCTGGGTGGTTTACTTTTAATTTCTTCTTGGATTTTACTTTTATTTAGAATTAAAATTTAAATAAATCTCTTATTTAGAATCATTCTAAAATACCACAAAAAGGGTATTGTAACACCCGCATTCAAAAATTAAATTTGTATAAAAATTAATTGATTTTAAATCTTAATATTAAAATAGTGAAAGTAGTAAAAAAAAATTCTACAGTTTTAGTAGCAGTTATACTAGCTGTAAGTTGCTCTAAAAAAGGATGTACTGATCCAACAGCCGCTAATTATGATCCCGAAGCTGAAAAAAATGATGGTTGTGATTATACATACACTATTCCATCAAATTACGAGTTTACAGATTCAGATGGCAATAGTACAGTTTCTTACAGTGGACAAACTGCAAGTATGGATATGTTATCAGAAATGGTATCTTATTTAAAAACAGCGAATAATGATCCAAGCGTTACATTAGATGCTTCAACTTTACTCGCAATGTATGATAACAGTTACACTGGGTGGTCAGACCCCAACTTAGTAAATAACGGAAAGCAACTTAAAAGTAAAACTGCTTTAGCAGATGTGGGAATTCAATCAATGTTTGAAGGGTGGATGAATGCAGCAGCAGCAGCAACCCCAAGTTCTAACACTTCCTATTTACAAGATGCATCTGGGTTAGAATGGACACAAGTAATAGAAAAAGGTTTAATGGGTGCATGTTTTGCTAGTCAAATGACTTCTAATTATTTAGCTGGTATTTCTTCAGATGATAATATTGAAATTGTAGACGGTAAATATTATACCGAAATGGAACACCACTGGGACGAAGCATATGGCTATTTTACAGATGCTACCGACTACCCAACCAATGGAACCAACAGATTTTGGGGTAAATATGCCAACAAATCATATTTAGAAGATAACATAGGTTCTGCTACAGACATTTCATTAGCTTTTCGAACAGGAAGAGCTGCTATTGCTGCTGGAAATACCGCTGATGCTTTAGCACAAGGAGATGTTATCAATATGGAGGTAAAACAAATGGTTGCTGGTATGGCTTTACATTATTTAAATGATGTAAAAGCTCAGGTTGCTTCTGGTGCAGACCAATCTACAATAAATCATAGTATGTCAGAGGCACTAGCATTTATTTTTGGTATTCAATTTATAACTGATTCACCTGATATGTCACCAACAGATGTGATGGCACTAGTGAGTCAAATAGAGCCAGCTGTTGCAGGCTTTACAATGAGTGTTCAATCAGTTAATGCTGTTATTGATCAAGTGGCTGCTGCTGCTGGGTTGACAGATAAAAAAGATGATTTTTAATAGCGTTTTAATTCTTCGGTGTTGAATAGTTTTAATATAAAAAGTATGAAATATAAATCGTTCATTATAAGTTTTTCTCTAATACTATTACTTATCTCATTAATGTGTGTTAGTTGTCAAAAAAAAGGATGTACAGATCCGACAGCCTTAAATTATTCAATTGAAGCGAAAAAAGAGGATAACAGTTGCGAGTATCAAGATTTTGATAAACACAATTTATTAATCAATTTGGCAGATAACTATATAATCCCATCTCTTAACAATTTCAAAGACAAAATAGTCGCCCTTGATAATCAAGTTGATGAATTTAATTTAAATACTAATAATAACAATTTAAATAACCTTAGAGCTATATGGGAAGAAGCACTTCTTTCTTGGCAGGACGCAGCATTTCTAGATTTTGGTCCATCTGAATATATTTTATTAAGATCCCAAACGAATACTTACCCTGTAGATACAACAGAACTTAAAACTTCAATTTCAGATGGTTCATGGAACTTACAGTTTTCAAATTACAATGACTCAAAAGGATTACAAGCCTTGGATTATATGTTATTTATGCCAGGATATTCAGAAAGTGAACTAATTGGATATTTTCTAACTAATATTAATTCAAAAAATTATTTAAAAGCAATAACTGTCGACTTACTTTCCAATATTACTTATGTATGCGATGAATGGAGTCTGCACAGAGATAATTTTGTGAATGATTTTGAAACTTCTTCATCTGGTTATTCAAGCAATTCTCAGGGAAGTTCAATAAGTAATATTATAAATGCTTTGTGTTTACATTATGAGTTTTATGTTAGAAGAGGAAAAGTTGGCCTACCACTTGGTGTTTTTAATGGGTTTACTCAACAAGAACTACCTCATTTAGTAGAATCCTATTTTTCTGGTAAATCCGTGCAAAATTTGAATAGATCTGTTTATTCTATAAATAAGTTTCTTATTGGTGCAGGATATAGTTCCAATGATAACGGATTAGGATTAGATGATTACATGAATTTTGTAAATGCTGAAAATAATTCTGATCAGCTATCTGATATTATAGATAATCAAATCACTAATATTTTAGAAAAAGTAAATAACTTACCTGGTACTTTAGGAAACGAAATTATATATAATAAACCAATGGTTCAAGAAACATATCAAGAATTACAAAAATTAGTCCCACTTATAAAAGTAGACATGACATCAGCTCTTGGAGTTCTCATTACTTACCAAGACAATGATGGGGATTAAAAAATGGACTAAACATCTAGTATACAACCAAGTTCCAATTTATCCATTAATTATCTATCGCATAGTTTTTGGACTAATGATGTTTTTTAGTACGTGTAGATTTGTAATAAAAGGATGGATACATGATTTATATTTAACTCCAAAATATTTTTTTACTTACCTATGGTTTGATTGGGTAAACCCAATAAGTGAAGATTTTATCTACATTGCATTTATCATTTTAATTATATGTTCCTTACTAATCACATTTGGTTTATTATACAGAGCATCAGCAATTATATTCTTTTTGCTTTTTACTTACATAGAACTAATAGATAAGACTAACTATTTAAATCATTACTACTTTATTTCCTTAATAAGTTTTATAATTATATTTCTACCAGCCAATAAATTATTTTCACTAGACATAAAATTTAATTTTGTAAAAAAAAAAACAACAATCAGTGCCTGGAAAATTAACATTATCAAATTCCAAATTGGAATAGTATATTTTTTTGCAGGTATAGCTAAAATAAATTATCATTGGTTATTTGAAGCGCAGCCATTAACAAATTGGTTAAAACACCAATCTGACTTTCCATTAATAGGGAATTTGCTCACTTATGACATTACAGCTTTCTTATTTAGTTGGTTTGGAGCATTGTTTGATCTTAGTATATTCTTTATCCTAATTTCAAAAAAATGGAGGGTATTTGGTTATTTTCTCGTTGTTATCTTTCATGTTATGACATCAATAATGTTTCCTATAGGAGTTTTTCCTTTAGTTATGATTGCAAGTACTCTGATATTCTTTAGTGATCAACTTCATATTTCCATCCTAAAATTTTTAAGCAAAAAAAATGAAAGTCTTGAATTAACGATTATCCAAAATTCTGAATTAGAAGAAAATAATCAGATTTTAAAAGTTTTATTTATAGCTTTTTTTGTGTTACAATTACTGTTACCCTTAAGGTATTTACTATATCCTGGAAAACTATTTTGGACAGAACAAGGTTATAGATTCAGTTGGAGAGTAATGCTGATTGAAAAAGCAGGATACGCTCAATTTTTTATTCATGAGCCTAAAATGGATAGAAAAATGCTTATTGACAATAAAAAATATTTAACTGCACAACAAGAAAAAATGATGGCAACACAACCCGATATGATTCTTCAGTTTGCTCATTTTATTAGTTCAGAATTTAAAGATTCTACAATTATTGAAACTAATGGTGAAATTATTTGTATGGGTGAAAAACCTAAAGTGACAGCCCAAGTGAAGGTAAGTCTATTTAATAAAGGAAGTAAAGATTTTGTTAATTCTAATATCGACTTAAGTAAAGAGGAAAGAGGATTGAAAAATAAAGAATGGATTTTACCTTATGAAGACTAAATTAACTTTTCTTTTTATCCTTATATGTAGTTGTATATTTTCACAAAAAGGTAAAATTTCTGGCTTTATATATGACAAGGAAAAAAATATAATTCCAAATGCAACAATTTACTTTGATTCAATTGAAAAAATTATTTACAGTAATACTGAGGGATTTTACAACTCTCCTAAGATTAAATTTGGAAAATATACTGTTCATTACTATATGTTTGGATATGAGAAAAAAATAGTTGAAGTAATCATAGATTCTATTCAAAAAAAAATTCAAAATATATATTTAAATCAGCTGAATTATGAATTAGAAGAGTATGAATTTACAGAAGAAAAAGAATTTAACATTCGAAAATTAAGAGCAATAGAAGGAGTAATGATTACTCAAGGAAAAAAAACTGAAGCAATTAATTTGGCTAAAACCAACGCCAACAAAGCTGTTAATTTAAGCAGACAGATTTATGCTAAAATACCAGGACTGAATATTTGGGAAAGTGATGGTGCTGGATTACAATTAGGATTAGGTGGAAGAGGACTAAATCCTAATAGAAATTCCAATTTTAATACGAGACAAAATGGATACGATATAAGTGCAGATGCCTTAGGATATCCCGAAAGCTACTATAGTCCACCAAGTGAAGCCATAGAAGAAATTCAATTTATCAGAGGAGCTGCATCTTTACAATTTGGTCCTCAATTTGGAGGACTGATCAATTTTAAATTGAAAGATGGAAATCCTAATAAAAAAATAGAAACTACACTACGACACTCAGTAGGTTCCTTCCAATTAAAAAATACTTTTCTGAGCGTTGGAGGAAAAAATAAAAATTGGACCTACTATGGTTATGGAAACTATAAATTGGGTAACGATTGGCGTGAAAATTCCAACTTCAATTTAAAAAATGGTTATATAAAATTAACTAACCAATTTAATGATAATGGTAATATTACCTTAGAATTTACCAAAATGAATTATCTAGCTAGACAGCCTGGTGGATTAACTGATCTTCTATTTGAAATAAATTCTGACACTTCACTTAGAACCAGAAACTGGTTTAAAGTAGACTGGAATTTAGCAGCCATAAATTTAAATTATGAATTTAGTTCATCTACTAAAATTAATTCAAGAACATTTGGATTAATCGCATCTAGAAAATCACTCGGATATTTAGACCAAATAAATCGAGCAGATCCAATGTTGGAAAGGAATCTAATTTCTGGTCAATTTAAAAATATTGGCAATGAAACAAGACTTATTCACCTTTACGAGAGAAGGAATTTACCATGGGCATTTTTAATTGGTACTAGAATATACAAAGGTAATAGTATTGGAATACAAGGAGATGCAAGTAACGGAAGCGATGCGAATTTTGAGTTTATAAATAGTCAAAATAATATTTCTTCTGATTTTATAGAAAGTGATTACAACTTTCCAAGTTATAATTACTCATTATTTGCTGAGCATATATTTAATGTAAACAAAAAATTGAGTATTACACCTGGTCTTAGATATGAAAATATTAATACTTCGTCAAATGGAAATTACAGAATTGAATATCCTGACCTAGCAGGTAATATCATTTTTGATACTATCATAAATGAAAACAGAAATAATAACAGGGATTTTTTATTATTTGGAATTGGTTTTAGTTATAAATTTAATTCCAAAATTGAAACATATGCTAATATTTCCGAAAATTATAGAAGTGTCAATTTTGCAGACATGCAAATAAGAAATCCCAATTTTAAAATTGACCCTATACTTAAGGACGAAAGAGGGTTTAATTCAGACATAGGAATTAGAGGAACAATAAAAAACATCTTATACTTCGATGCCTCTCTATACTATTTGTATTACAATAATAGAATTGGAACAACTCTTGAAACAGACACTAATTTATTTAACACCTACCAGTATAGAACTAATATTTCTAAATCTAGAACTCTTGGTATTGAATCGGTACTTGAAATTAATTGGACCAATTTACACAAGGAAAACTTGTTACATAAAATTTCCACATTTTTTAATTTTGCGTATAATAATGCCCAATACGTATCTTCTGATGAACCTGCATTTTATGGAAAAAAAGTAGAGATGGTTCCCCCAATTATATTTAAATCTGGAATTAATTATTCTTACAAAGATCTCTCTATTTCTTATCAGTTCAGCTATAATAAAGAACAGTACTCAGACGCAACTAATGCAACTTTTCAAAATAATGCTGTTGTGGGAATTATCCCCTCGTATTCCATCATGGATTTGTCTATTCAATACCAGTATAAACAATTCCAAATTGAATCTGGAATCAATAACTTAACTAATGAGAAATATTTTACCAGACGTGCTGTAGGATATCCAGGTCCAGGAATTATTCCGTCTATGCCTAGAAACTTCTATTTTTGCTTGCAAATAAAAGTTGGATAAATTAATTTATTCTCATATTTAAAAATGAAAGATTTAATTATTGAATATTAATTTATCAAATTTTATTAATATTGAGATAACTTATAATTAACATTAAGAATATGAATAAATTAAAATTATTAATAATCGCATTTATTTCCATTTTATTTTCATGTTCAAAATCTGCTGGAGTTGGAGGTAGATCAACCATTAGAGGCGTTGTGATGGTAAATAATATAAATATTTTAGGCAATATTGTGGACACCTATCAAGCTCAAGATGAGGATGTTTTTATTGTATATGGCAATCAAAACAATACTTATGATGATGATATTAGTACAAGTCATGATGGGAGTTTTGAATTTAATTATTTGAATCCTGGAGATTATGAAATTTTCCTTTACAGCGAATGTATAAACTGTGCTCAAGGGCAAGATAGTTTAATATTTAAACCTGTCACCATAGAAAATTCCAATGATATAGTAGAAATGGATACTATTTATATTGCTAATTTCATTTAATGGTAAAAACTATTTTACTATTTATTTCTTCTTTGCCAACTCTAGTTTTATCACAGAATATTTATCAAGATTTTGGAACATGGACTAAAATAAATTCCAATTATAAAATTGATAAAAAAACTTCCATTACTAATAAAACGGAACTAAGAACCTTTGATAATTCTCAACAAATAAATCAAATTTATACCCAATTTTCTTTAGAAAAAGATTTGAATAAATTCATTAATACTTCATTAGCTTGGAGATTCAACTTTATTAATGAAGAATTTTCTTTTGTCAATGCTAATAGGTTTCATAACGACTTTACCTTCCAAAAAAAGTACTCCAATATTAAAATATATTTCAGACTTCGAAGTCAATTTCATATACACCCTTACAAAAACAACGATTGGATAGAGAGAACTAGATTTAAAGTGAAATATAAATTATCAAAAAAATTAAGTTACTATTTATATAACGAATTTTATTTTTCTGTATATAGTGAAAACCCAAATAGTTATACCAAAAACCGAATAGGTACAGGACTAAAATACAGGCTTAGTAAAAAAACAGATCTTGAAGTTAAATATTTAAAAATTAGTGATGTTAACATTGAATTTCCTATTTCATTAAACGTAATTGGGTTTAAAATAAGTAACCAATTTTAAAATAATAATACCTTATAATTGGTATTGACTAATAAACTTGAAATCAATTAATTTGTTATAAAAACTAATGGTTTCTCCACTCTCTTCTCCAAAAATTATATCCAAATATGACAGAGATATTTCTCATTTATTTAGTAGATACAACATTAACTCTGATTCAGATGACAATTTGTTATCAATATGTAACCTAAAACAAATTAATATAAATTTTTTAATAGATTTAATAAATTGCTACAATGATTTAACCAATTTAAATAAAACCAATTTTAATAATTACTCTGTTTTAGATTTGGTAGATTATCTTGAGAAATCTCACGATTTTTATTTAAATAAAAGAATTCCTGAAATAGAACAGAGTCTTAACAAGTCATGTGTTCAGCAAAAGTTTACATTCAATCTTTTATTTTTAAATTTTTTTCAAGTCTATAAAAAAGATATTATTTCCCATTTTGAAACTGAAGAAACTATTTTATTTCCTTTTTGTAAAACACTTGCTAGATATTCTAAAATGAAGCAACATGAAGACTTGGTATATATATTAGAGAATAAAGATGCAGTTCTTGATTATATGGATTTACACAAAAAAAACAACGATGAAGTAGGAGATTTACAAAAACTACTTCTCAAATATTCACCATCAAATAATCATCTGTCCTATTTTGAAATATTTTTAAATCAAATGAGTATTTTTCAAAAAGATTTAAAAATTCATGCAGAAATTGAAGAAAATATTTTGATGGAAAAAATTAAAGTCCATTTATCCAATTTTGAAATTAAAGATGTTTGAGAAGATTTCTAAAAATGAAAACTTATTACATCATAATGAAGTTGGTGCAATTATTCAATGTAAAGACTGTAATCGAATAGCAATTATTATCCAAAGTATATTATATACATGTGAGGAGAAAGAATATGAATATTTTTTTGAATTAATTATGGATATTGACCTAAATATAGAAAAATTTTTATTCGAAATAGGAGATAAAAATTATGTGATTTTAAATACCAAAATAGAAAACTTAAACATGGTATTTGACTTAACCCAATTTGAGTATCTAACAGATCTATTTATCCAATCAAAATATATGAAAGAAGTTCATAAATTATTAATCAATTAGCTTCAGACTATTATTTTCTGGGTTGGAAGCATTAATCAGTTTATTTAGATAGTTGGAAGAATTTTGAATAAAACTAGGAATAAAACTCTGGGACCTTTCCTTTAGGATCCCATTTTGATGAACTAATGATGAAATCTTATTTATTTGATTTAATTTTTGTTCTTCTTTTCTTTTAATAGCTTGTAATAGCTTATTTTGTACTTTTTGCAAGTTATTACTTACAGATTTCATAGTGGCTTCCACAGCAGGAATTAAAGTAATATCAATTGAATTAGACTTGGTCTCTAATTGAGATTTTAACTCCTCTAAAAGCTTATTTTCAATAGAAAAATCTAAGTCTTTAGTTGTTTTGTTTAAATAGGTTTTTATTAAAGTATCTGGATTTGCTGATAAATCTTTAATACTAAATCCAAAACTTTTCCATTTTTTAATACTTTTTTGATCTAACCAAAGGAAATGGTCCCTAAGTAAGAGAACAGGAAAATTAATATTCACATTATCGAAGGTGTTTTTTAGTTGTGTCCAATAAGTAATTTCTGATGGACCTCCTATATAAATTATATTAGGAAGTAAATTCTCTTGATAAATTGGTCTCATAAGTACGTTAGGACTGAATTTTTCTGGAAATTGGGTTACTTCTTGTTCTAACTCTGTATATGTAAAAGACTTTTTATCTATTATAAAGCAATCATTCTCAAATATAATTCTGGTTCTTTTAGATTTATCTAAGTAAAATAAATTTAACTTTCTAGGGCTTATTTTAGGTTGAAAACCATTATTTATAATTTCCTCATTTGTTTTACTTACACAGTTAAAAACAAATTGATCTTTAAGCTCTTTAATTATAATTGGAGAAAATATTTTTTTTATTCTTTTGTCGTCAGCATCTAATATTATCAAATTCTCTTTTTTGAAAATTTGATTTATCCAATATCTAGTAGCTTCAGACCATGAATTGTAACTTAAAGCATTTGAAAAGATGGATTCTAAAAAATTAAATCTGTGGTCATTTTTGAAAATTTCTTTTAATTCATTTAAAATTGGAAGAAAAAGTTCAGATTTAAGTTTTCCCACTTCGATACTATCTTCTTTTTCAACTTTTAAGGTCTTATTGAAAAGATGGAGTTCACTTATTTCTTTGAAATCGTGATCTTCTGAAGCCATCCAAAAAACTGGAATAAAATTTTTGTCCTTAAATCTCTTTTTTAAATTATATGCCGTCTTAATGGTAGATATTATTTTATGAATAAAATATTGAGGTCCTCCAAAAACGCAAAGTTGATGACCAGTCGTAATGGTAAAAGTTCCCTTATTTTTAATTAAAGTTAAACTAGTAGGAGGATCCACCCCTAATTGCTGATATTGTTGTTGAATTACATTAAATAGTA
>CENJ01066188.1_pt1 | contig 17456 bp, 16 predicted proteins | sample 356161 | NCBI WGS metagenome assembly CENJ01 (sample SAMEA2619531, study PRJEB7988) | marine metagenome | biome: marine biome (ENVO:00000447); feature: surface water layer (ENVO:00002042); material: "saline water (ENVO:00002010), including plankton (ENVO:xxxxxxxx)" | depth 5 m
ACTAATGTTGTTGGGATTTCAACTTCTATTTCTTGCCCTTGTCTATCGCCACTACCAATAACTCTTTTTTGATAAACTGTTCTTGATTGAGTAAAAACATTTTTTGCAGGGCCGAGTAAGTTTACTAAAGCTGTGAAATAATATGGGCCCATATCAAGAATTGGGCCGCCACCATATTTGTAATAAAAATCTGGATTTGGATGCCAAATTTCGTGTCCGGCCACACCCATGGAAATACTTCCAAGATTTATTTTACCTATTTCATTTTGATCAATAATTTTTTTTGCTTCCTGAATACCAGCTCCAAGAAATGTATCTGGAGCACAACCAACATACAAACCTTTTGAATTACCTAAATCGACTAACTCCACACCATGTTCCAATTTTATAGAAAGTGGCTTTTCTGAATAAGAATGTTTACCAGACTCAAGAATTGATTTTGAAACTTCAAAATGAACATCTGGGATTGTTAAATTTATAATTAATTCAATTTCTTTATTTGATAATATCTGATCTACAGATAATTGTTTTACCCCATATTTTTCTGCATAGTTTTTTGCAGCTTCATTTTTGATATCAGCACATGCAACTATTTGAAAATTATTAAAATATCTCTTGGAATTACTAAAATAAATATCAGCAATATTTCCACATCCTATAATTCCAACTTTCATATATTATTATAAACTTTTCACTTTTAAATATAAAACTCAGATTAAAAAAATATTTACTGATTATTCCTAATTAAAATAATTTTTCAATAATTCTTTTGGAGGATCATATAATTTTATTTCTTTCATCATAAGATCTTTATAACGAGAGACTAAATCATTATCATGTATTTGAATTAACTGCCCTGGATCTTCCTTTAGGTTATAAAGAGCACTTTTTGTATCAATTAAAGTCACATTTGGATCAGTCTTTTTTAATATTTTATTTACCTTCATTACTGGAATGTTTTTAGTGAAGTTAAACGGTTTGTGCATAGTTGCTGTTTGCAATTCTTCATTTGAAAAAAATTGTCTCATATTGGTTGGCATTAATGTGTATTGATATCTACTTCTGTCATATTGATTAAAATTTTCTGGATAATGAAAATAGGTATATTTCCCATCTGAAATATTAATGCCCCCACCCCAATATCCATATAATGCACAATAATCCTTTTCGTTGTCATTATCTAAAAAATTTAAAATCGATTTTCCTTTTACTTCTCTAGGGATTTGATGCCCATGCATTGTCATAAAGGTTGGCATTAAATCTATATTTTGAGTAACGACATTTCTTTGTTCACCATTATACTTTTTGAAATCAGGATGAGAAAAATAAAGTGGAATATTTGCTATCTCATTATACAAGGGCATCCTGTTTTTTGCCCACCAGTCATGCTCACCTAGCATAAAACCATGATCTGTAGTTAAAATTAATGCTGTATTTTCCCAAAGATTATTTGAATCAAAAAAATCTAATACTGTTCCTAACAAATAATCACATAATCCTATTAGAGCTAAATAATTCGCTTTTAATTCAGCTACCTCTTCATCATTTTCCTTTACTTTATCATATTGAGGCCAATCTAATCTTGGGCCTCTATATTTTGTCTTAAGTTTTTCTCTGAATCTTTCAGGAGCAAAAAAGGGTTCATGTGGATCAAAGGTCTCTAACTGCAGAAACCAATTATTAGCATCTTTATTTATATTTAAGAAATCTAATCCAGATTGAAAACACTTCACTGATGGAAAATCTTTCTCATCTTTTATAAATTCACTATTTATTGCATAGTTATAATATTTTCCTTCCCTATCACTTAAATTGAATTGTGATTGGTGATATTTTTCTTTCAATTTTTCAAGCGGCGGTTGAACCATAGCTTTCCAAGGATCGCTCTCTTGTCCACGAATAAAATCCCATGAATTAAACCTATTATGATAAGTTGCTCCACCATCTTCAAAGTAATGATAGTGATCAGTTACTAGGTGAGTATACGTATTATTAAGTCTTAACATTTCTGGAAAAGAATTATCAAATGGCTCTAAAGGTCCCCATGCGCGATGAAAGAAACTCAATCGTCCTGAATGCAAATCACGTCTAGCAGGCATACAAGGCATACTTCCGATATAATGATTATTAAATTGAACTGATTTTTTTGCTAATCTATTAAAATTCGGTGTTTCAATATATTTTCCACCATAAGAATTTAACATTCTTTTATTTAATGAATCAAAAAGTAAAAAAACAGTTTTCATATAATCTAAATTACACTATTATTTTTTAGTACAAATACAAAATAATACAGGTTTATAAAAATGAAATATTTACATACAATGGTTAGAATTAATAATATCGAAGAGTCACTAGACTTTTATTGCAATAAGTTGGGTTTAAAAGAAGTTAGAAGAGTAGAAAATGAAAAAGGACGCTTTACTCTTATATTTCTAGCTGCAGAAAACAGTGGTGAAAAAACAGGACTGCTAGAATTAACATATAATTGGGATACAGAAGAATATACAGGAGGAAGAAATTTTGGGCATCTTGCATACAGTGTCAAGAATATTTATGAAGTGTGTGAAAAGTTGATGAATAATGGTGTTATTATAAATAGACCACCGCGTGATGGACACATGGCTTTTGTACGTTCACCTGATGGAATATCTTTAGAAATTTTACAAGAAGGAGAAGCTCTTCCAGTTCAGGAACCATGGAAATCTATGGAAAATACAGGAACTTGGTAAATCTAATTATTAAGTTTTACTTTATAATACTTATCTGGATTAGTTGCTAAAGCTACTACTGAAGGTAAAACTTTTCTATAAAAATCAAAAAGACTAGTAAAAGGTTTGGGTAATTCTGAATCAATCTCTTTACGAAGTTTTTTTAAATTATAAGATGGTACCATTGGATACATATGATGCTCTAAATGGTATTCCATGTGCCAATATAAAAAACTTAAAATAGGATTTATTCTAACTGAATAAGTACTTAAACGATGATCTTTAGTATCAACTTTTGCAGCTAAATGTTGTGTAACATTAACAGCAAACCAGATTGGTTTACCGATATATGTAGGTAAAATTATATAAAGTATTGGCAAAATTGAACCAATATAAAATGAATACGCAAATACTAATAACCAAATAAAAACATATAATCTTGAATTCCAAAGAATTTTTTTCTTTTCTTCTTTTGGTGCAGTAATGTCAATCACAGGTGTAAATTTTCCAAATGCGTGTTTTAAGACTTCAAACTTAATTAATTTATGTGGATACAGTAAATCAGTTAAAGGAATAAAATTTAAGAAAAAGGCAAATAACTCTATTGGTCTAGAAACTTGTATTTCATGATCATAATCATCTTCGGTTTGAAGAGTTTTTGAATGGTGAAAGGTATGACTCCAACGCCATCTGAAACCTTCAAAGTCACACATAAACGAACTAATGTGGTAGAAAAACTCATTTATCCATCTAGTTTTAAAAGCTGTCCTATGAACGGTCTCATGCCAATTTGCTACACTGAATGCATAAATTGTCCCGTAAATAAAGAAGAAAAATAAGGTCCAAATTGTTCCCCAGGTGAGATATGCTAGATAACCAGAAATAAATAAAAATAAGAAATAGAAAAAGAAATGTATTAATCCTGGTAAATCACTTCTCTTACTTAATTCTTTCAATTTTTTTTTATCTAGCTGAGGTTTGTACCAATCATCTAAGTTTATATGCATAATATAAAAATATTGATTTATTTATATATTTCAATAATTTTATTAAATATAGTCTTGAGATACGAAACAAAACATACAAATCATTATGATTACTGATAACAATTTTGGTAAACGCGACAAAAAGGGTAACTGGAAACCAAATGATAAAATAATTCCAATGCCAAGATTCATAATTCCTTTTCAGCCATTAAGATTGCTAAAATGGATTTTTGGTTGGAATGGATATATTTTTCCTATGCAATTTATATGGGCAATGATGACTTTATTAGTTTGGTTTTTACTTACTCCTTCTCTTGATGCATTTAAAGAAATTAATCTATTTACCTTAGGATATATTTTTCTTCGAAATAGTATTATTGTTTTAATATATGCTGGTTTCTTTCATTTACATTTTTATATTAAGAAAAATCAAAAAAATAATTTTAAATATAATGCAAAGTTCTTAGAAAAAAATTCTAAGTTTCTTTTTAAAGATCAAACGAAAGATAATATGATTTGGGTTTTCCTAAGTGCGATTCCTGTATGGTCAATATATGAATATTTTACTTTTTGGTCTTTTGCTAATAATTACATAGCTTTGATATCCTGGGAACAATATCCTATTTATTTAATTATTCTGTTTTTTTTAGTGCCAATAATTAGAGACATACATTTTTATTTAACCCACAGACTATTACATACTAAATTTTTTTATAAAATAGCTCATAAAATTCATCACCATAACGTCAATCCTGGTCCGTGGTCAGGTTTAGCAATGCATCCAGTAGAGCATGTAATTTATTTTTCAGGTATTTTAATTCATTGGATTATTCCTTCACATCCTATTATTGCACTATGGCATATTTTTCATGCAGGAATTGCTCCTCATGCAGGACATAGTGGTTTTGATAAGATAGTTTTTAAAAACGGAATGAATTTACATACAGGAACTTATTTCCATTATTTACATCATAAATACTTTGAATGTAATTATAGTGGTGATACCTCCAATTACTTAGATAAATGGTTTGGCACCATGCATGATGGATCGGATGAGTCACACCAAAAAATGCTAAGTCGTTTGAAATTGAACTAGGACTTATCTATTTATTCCAACGATCTAGCCATGATCCATTTACTGTAGAATCAAACTCATCTTTTTTTGATAAACCTCTAAATTTCTTATGATCTTCTTCAACTCCCTTAAACCAAGCGTTCCAATCAGGTCTATAACTACTATCGTCAGATTTTCGCATTATTATTGGATGAATTAATCCTGTATGAAAGCCAGCCTCATCCTTTGGGTTTTGAAATCTTAAGTCCACACTCCATCTTACATCCTCTGAAAAATTTTCTAAAGATCGATGAGGAACAAGTTGGTGTAGAAATAAAACAGAGCCTGCTTTCATTTCACATGTTATTACATCCTCTTTAGGAATATCTTGTTCTTCTATAAATAAGTACCATGAATCTTTTACTGAACCATCTTTTTTCTCAAGCTTATGATTTAGTACTCTCTCAGGTTTGTGACCACCTCTAACAACTTGCATACATCCATTGTTTTTATTAACATCTAAAAAAGGAATCCACGCAGCTGGCTGAGTAGTTTTCTCTGCACCATCTTTTAAATAAGCAGAGTCCTGATGCCAAGGAACTGTCATTCTTGCTGTTTGTGGAGTTTTAGAACGAATATTCCAGACAGGATGTCCTGAGATATCTTTGCCCACCCAATTCTCAACAATATCTAATAGTTTTGGTGAAGCCCAAAGTTTTGCTAACTCTGGTCTAAGTTGTCCTTTTGTATGGATTAAAACAGATGATCCTTTGAAATCTTTTTCTAGGGCTGCTAACCTTTTAAAAACATCTTTATCAGAATGTTTATTTGTTATCTTACCAGCACTAAATGCTTTTTCAGCATATTCATCAACAATATCATCAAACTCATTAAGAACAGGTTGTAATTCTTCCATTGAAAATAAATTTTCAACAATGGTGTAACCTTCATCATTATATTGATCAACATGGTCTTGACTTATCATAGTTTCTCCTAATAATATTTATCATAATTGAAATTAAAAAATGTAAAAGTAAAAATTAACTTTTTTATTATTTATTTAGAGATATGAACAAGAAAATAACGGTTAAAGATTTAAGAGATTTAAAAGGAAAAAAGAAATTAGTTAGCATTTTAGTTAAAAATGTAGATGAAGCAAAGGCTGCACATAAGGTGGGTTTTGAGATGTTAGCTACAGGCTCGCCAGGTGTATATCTAAATCCAGACAATCATCCAGAATTTGAAGAAATAATTGAAATTAGAAAAACTGCACCAAATGCATTTATGCATTGGGGTGCTGCAGACACATTATATAGTGGTTTAATTGAGGCTACTAGAGTGGCGTTTAAAGCGTTGGAATATGGTATTGACATGTTTTATTGTCATAATAATTTTGAACTTATAAGAGGATTATATAAAGAAGGTATACCTGGATTAGGGCATGTAGGTTTAGTGCCAAGTAGAAGAACTTGGACAGGTGGCTTTAAAGCTGTTGGTAAAAATTCAAATGAAGCCATGCTGATTTATGATCAATGTTTAAAAATACAAGATGCTGGAGGAGTAGCTATAGAAATGGAATGTGTTCCATACAAAGTAGCTGAAGCAATTACAAAAAAAGTTGAACCAACAGTAGTCTCAATGGGAAGTGGACCAGGGTGCGATGCAGAATTCTTATTTGGTTGTGATATTCTGGGTCTTACTGAGGGACATATTCCACGACATGCAAAAGTTTATAGAGACTTTCAAAAAGAATATAAAAAACTTCAAATAGAAAGAGAAAATGCATTTCAAGAATTTTATAACGATGTCCAAACTGGAGCATTTCCAGAGAAAAAAAATGTTGTAGAAATCGATGAAAGCGAGCTGGATAAATTTTTGAATAATTTGGAAAAAAGATAAATAAGTTATAACTAAGCTGGAATAAATTTTTTTATTTCGTAGTTAGGATCTTTTGCTTGTTTTATAACAGCAGGAATAATTTCTAAATATGCATCAACTAAACCTTTGTTTGGTTCAGGTAGTTGATCCTTAATTAGTTCGTGAAATTTAGGTAAATTATAGAATGGTATTTGAGGGCATGAATGATGCTCAATATGGTATTGCATATTTGCATAAAAAAAAGTTCCTAAAATAGGTCCTAAAATAACTGTTCTGGTGGTTTCACGATGATCATGACTATCAAATTTCATTGCCGCATGTTGAGGAAAAGCTAAAATCCATAATAAAGGCCCACCATAAATCTGAGGAGTTATAATTAGTAGAAGTGGAAGAAAGCTCTGCAGAATAATTGATAGGGCAATTGTTAAAAAAATCATACCTAAGAAAATTCTACTTGACCAAACCATTTTATTTTTTTCTCTATCAGGAACTAGGTCCGCCACACTAATCTTTGCTTCTTCATCACTAAAGGAGTTTTGAGAGGTAAATCTCCTAAAACTATGTTTGAATATTTTTTGAAGCTCAGCTTTAACTCTGTAATATCCAAAAAACTCAGTAAAAAATAAAATTCTTAAATTAGTTGGTCTTGGATCAGCAATTTCTAAATCAAGATCTAAATATCGAGTTTTACTATGATGATTAGCATGACTCCATCTCCAAGAGATAGGTTCAAAAAAAGCAATAAATGAGCTTATATAATAAAAAAAATCGTTTAATTTTCTAGATTTAAAAACAGTTCGGTGACCATATTCATGCCACCTAGCATTACTACAAGCATAAACGGATCCATATAAGATAAAAGCAGGAATAGCATACCAACTACCCCATGAATATATTGCGATCAGTCCAGTAATAGTTAATACACCAAAATAAAGTATAGTATGAAACCAAGCTTTAGCATCACTTCTTTGACAAAGTTTTTTATATACTTTTTTATCGATTTTGGGTTGCCACCAATCTTTATGATTTAACTCGATTTTGTCGATTTCTTCTACTTTAATTGAACTCATATTATAATATTTAGTGCAATTTTAGTCATGAACAATCATATTTGTTAGATCCTCTATAGAGGTATCTTTCTTTTGTACATCTGCAATTTTTTCGCCTCTGGCAAATACAACTAGTCGATCACTAACAGGATAAACATGATGAAGGTTGTGAGTAATAAAAATACAAGTGGTCCCTTCAGCTTTAAGCTTTTCAATCCAACGTAATACTTTATCAGTTTCTTTAACAGACAGGTGATTTGTCGGTTCATCCATAATTAGAACTTTTGTTCTGAAGTATAAAGCTCTTGCAATAACAACACCCTGACGTTCACCCCCTGAAAGGTTCTCTACTAATTCATCACCAGATCTTAGATCTAGTTCTACTCTTTTTATTGCTTCTAATGATTCTTTAGCCATTTTTTCTCTATCAAGGAGTCCTAGTGAACCTAATTTTAGTGTAAGAGGTTCTCTACCTACGAAAAGATTTCTAGCTATACTTAAAGTTGGTGCTAAAGCACTATCTTGGTATATTGTTTCTATTCCTAATTTCATTGAATCTTTTGCATCATTTATTTTAACAAGATTGCCATCAAAATAAATGTTCCCGCTATCAGCTTGATGAACACCTGATAGAATTTTAATAAATGTAGATTTACCTGCACCATTGTCACCCACTAAGCCAACTGCTTCGCCTTTCTTGATATCAATAGATACATCTTTAAGTGCTTGTATGCTACCGTACCATTTATTTAGTCCTTCACATTTAATAATTGATTCACTCATACTAATATAATCACTCTCTCATTTTATTTGCAATTCTTCTTAGATTTGTATTCGATACAACAGCAAAAATTAAAAGTGTACCAACAGCAAATCTAAACCAGTTTACGTCTAGTCTTGCCATTACAAGACCATTATCCAAAAATTTTAATAAGAAAGCACCAACTAGTGCTCCAAATACAGTTCCGATTCCACCAAATAATGATGCACCACCTATTACTGAAGCTGCAATAGCTTGAAGTTCATAACCCACACCTACTGAAGGAAACGCTGCTCTTGTTCTTAGAACCATAAAGATACCAGCTAGACCAGCTAGAAAAGAACAAAGAATAAAATTACGTATTTTAACATTATTAGTGTTTACACCCATCGCTTTAGCAGCGGCTTGATTTGCTCCAGTTGAATAACTCCAGTTACCATAATTAGATCTGTGAAGATAAAATATGAGAAGAAGTGTAATTATAACAAACCAAATAAAAGACATTCTGAATATTGTTCCTGGGATTGGATTAGCAAAAATTGCTCTTAGATAATACATCTCTTCCATTGGGAAAGTTGGGAAGTCAGCTTTTACAATAACAATTGCTATACTCCTTACCATAAACATTGTTCCAAGCGTGGCAATAAACGATGGAATTCCAAATCTAATTGTAATTATTGCATTTATATATCCAATAACGAGGCACATAAGAAGTGCAATTGTAAATGCAAGATGAGCATTTACACCTTCATTCGTTAAAACAACCATTACCACTCCACTTAGTGCAAAAACTGATCCTACAGAAAGATCAAACTCTCCAGATACCATTAGAATTGTTGCGCCCATTGCGATCAGAGCAATTTCTGGAGAAATGGTGAGTAAGACTCTTAGATTTCTAAAATTTAAAAAATTTTCATTAATAATATAAAAAGTTATCGCAATTACAATAAAGATTGTAAGGGCTGCAAACTCAGGTCTTGATGCTACATACTTGAAATATTTTCTAACGTTCATAAACTTTCTTGAAATATAAATATTTTTAATTCAGGGGCAAGAAATTCTTGCCCCTAAAAAATTAAATATAAGGAGTTAATTATCTTACTCCCATTTTTGAATACTCTTCTAGAGCTGCCATGTCTTCAGCATGAAGCATTAGTGCACCAGTGTCTACACTCCAGTTTCCTAATCCATATTGGTCTCTTAAAAAGAATTGAACAACAGGTAAATATCCTTGAAGATATGGTTGCTGATCAACAGTAGCATGACACCATCCCTCCTTTAGACATTCAACAACACTTGGAACAACGTCAAAACCACCGATGATTACATCGCCTTTATTATATCCGTTTTCTTCCAAAGCTATTGCCAGGTCTGGTCCCCATAATCCTGATGAAACATAAACATTAGTTTGAGGATTTGCTAAAATATATGCAGAAGCTCTGTTCATAACATCTTCAGCATATCCAACATCAAGTTTTTCATATGTTATATCTCTGCCAGGATTTGCAGCAGCAAATTCCTTGATCCAGTCTTCTTCACCACTAGTTCTCATTTCAGACCATACTTGACCAGGTGCATTAACACCTATTAAAATGTGCATAGGTCCTTCTTGAGGTAAAAATCTTTTGTTAAGATCTACCATTAAGTTGTAACCAGCAGTTCTTAAACTTTGTCCAATATATGCTTGTCTTTCATTTGGACTGTTTGCATCATCAATATTAAATGAAATTACATTAATACCTTGTGCTAATGCATCTTTTACTGGATCATCCCAAGTAGTTTCATCGTATATTGTTGTTGCAATACCGTCAGCGCCTGCAGCAATAGCAGCGTTGAAGTTAGCAATTTCCTCACCAATGTTTCCATCTTCTGATTGTAGATATACCATCTGACAATCAGCATCATAAAGTTCACAAGCGTCTTCCATACCGTTTTTAACAGCTTGCCAGAATACACTACTTGCAGCACCAACAGATGCGTGCGTAATAAACATGTATAAAGGCTTTGCTACTACAGCTGTAGAAACAGTAAGGAATGCAGCGATTAATAAACTAGATACAATTCTCATAATTCCTCCCTTTTGAATTAAATATGGACAATGTAACATGAAAAAATCTAATTAAAAAAGGATTTTTTAATATCAAAACTATATTTTTTCTAATTAAGAAAAGTGTGATTAACTAAATTTAAATTGTTTGCGGTATTTTTACAGGAATTTTATAGGATGGATCTTTAGATTGTTTTATTATTGCAGGTATAATTTCTTTATATGCGTCAATTAAGCCATTTTTAGGCTCAGGAAGTTGGTCTTTAATTAAGTTATGAAGTTTTTTTAAATTGTATGATGGAACCATAGGAAACATATGGTGTTCCAAGTGGTATTCCATATGCCAATATAAAAAACTAAAAATAGGATTTAATTTCACTGTTCTTACGCACAAACGATGATCAGTAACATCATTGGCTAAACCTGCGTGTTGAACAAAGTCAAACATATTTCTGAGAGTTGTTCCATAAACAAATGGAAGTAATATTAGCATTACTGGTAACCAACTAGAAATATAAACTGAAAAAACTATTATAAGAAGCCATATTGATATGTGTAATCTTGAATAAAATCTACATTTTGATCTTTCACTTTCTGGAATACAATCTTTCATAACAGGTGTGGTAATGCCAACAGCATGTTTAATAGTTTCCCAGTGGAATGATAGTATGCCTTTAAATATTAATAATAAGTTTCCTCCAGGAAGATGCATTAAAAAAACATAAAAAAGATCAGTTGGTTTTGTAACCTGAACTTCATAATCGTATGGATCTGTGTGAAGTGTATAACTATGATGATGAAAGTGACTCCATCTCCATCTTATTGGTTCAAAGTTATACATAAATGAACCTACATGGTAAAATAATTCGTTTAACCACCTAGTTTTAAAAGCAGTTCTATGTCCACATTCATGCCAAACAGGGTTACATGCCATAAATATATTTCCATAAACAAGAAATGCTGGAACAGCCCACCAAGTACCCCAGCTTATGCAGGCCACGTATCCTGATAAAAAAAGAAAAAATAACCATGTAAAAACATGTTTTAATCCTTGGTAGTCTGATCGCTTTGTTAATTGCTTATAGGTTTTTTTATCAATCTTACATTTATACCAGTTATCAATATCAAGCTGCTTCATATTATGTTTCTAAGATAGTTTAAAATACGTATATTTCTATTACTTACATAAACAAAAATATAAACCATTATTTTTTAAGAATGTATTTTACGAAATCATCATGCATTGGTTCGGGTTTCTGACATGATGTTCTTAATTCCACTTCAACCTTATAAATAGAAGAGATCATTGCACATTCAATTATATCTAATACATGAAGTGCTAGTTCGCCATTACAACGATGCTTTCTATTATTTTCAATTGCATCAATCATTTCAGCCAATCCAATACCTCTATAATTTGCCTGCTTGGATGCCTCATTACTTCTCCCACTATGGTTTACGATATTAGTTTTTCCTAATGGTTTATCTTCAACGCTAATATCTTTCCATTCAGATCCGAATTCACCTGATATAGAAACTGGACCACCAAACATATTTGGATCTGGAACCACTATTGATCCTTTTGAGCCATATAACTCCATGTGATTTCGTCTATGATTTAAAACGTCAAAAGATATAAAGCCCTGAACAATTGCTTTATTTTGAAACTCAATATTAAACATGTATGATGTTGGTATATCAACATTAAATGTTTTTCCTTTTTTTGGACCAGCCTTGTATTCTCTTTTTTCAAAAAATTTTGCACCTCTGCCTCTTATGTTTTTTGCTGGGCCAAGCAAATTAACAAGTGTTGTAAAAAAGTAAGGCCCCATATCAATAACCGGTCCACCTCCTTCTTGAAACCAAGACTCGGGATTAGGATGGAAATCCTGTACACCAGGAAATGCAAATATAAAGTTTCCAGTAAGTATTTGACCTACTTCATTATTATCTATTATTTTTCTTGCTTGCTGTCCACCACCACCTAAGAAGGTGTCTGGTGCATTACCGATGTATAAACTTTTTTTACTTGCTAAATTTAATAAATCTTTAGCATCATCGAATTTAACACTCATAGGTTTTTCACAATAAACATGTTTATTCGACTCTAAAGCTCTTTTTGAAATTTCATAATGAGCTTGGGGAATTGTTAGATTAAGAATAATATCTACATTCTTATCATTAAGTATTTCATCAACTGATAGAGGAATAATATTAAATTGCTCAGCTGTTTTTTTAGCAGCATCTAAATTAATATCAGCACAAGCAACAAAATTTATATTATTAAAGTATTCTTTAGCTCTGATGTACGTTTCAAGAATATTTCCACATCCAATTATTCCAACATTTTTCATAAGTAAGTATTTATATGCGAAAAAACTGAAAGATTAAATTAGAAAATTATTAGATTTTTTTTCTAAAATTGGAATTTTTTTGTTCTTTTATTTCATAAACATAAGTACTATTATCTTTATATGAAACAAAAATTTGGAGCTGGCATTTGGCACTTTGCAACATACGTAGATAGGTACAATACTGAAGGTTATGGTGAGCCTAGAAGTGTACTGGATGCAATTAATTTAGCAGGGCAAGTTAATGATTTATCGTTTGTTGATATAAATTATCCTTATTTTGGCGGTTCTTTTTCAAATCAACAAATAAAAGACAAGCTTGATAAAGTTAATTTACATCAACCGGCTTAGAAATTAATTTTGATATAGTTTTTAGTTCCGCTTTTTTACAATACTTTGGCTTTAATCCACTAGAAATTAATTTCATGTCTTTAATAACTATTTCACCCATTTCTTTAAATACTACATCTAAGGCCCCGGCTCTATGTGGAGAAAAAATTACATTTTGAAGTTTTCTTATTGGATTTTTTTTTTCAACAGGTTCTACTGGATAAACATCAATTCCAGCAAATACATTTCTTTTTTTTAGAAATTTATATAAGTCTTTAAAATCAATTACAGCTGCTCTACTCATTATCAATAAAGTTGATTTATCTTTAATTAAGTTTAAATTTTTATAATTAATCATATTTTTATTTGTAGTTGTAGATGTTGCAAATACAAAAATTATATCTGAATTTTTCATTAAAGCATTTAGAGATAATGGATGAATGTTTTTAGATTTTAATTTAAGTTTACTAATCCAGGGATCATAAACAAATATTTTTTTTGCGAAAGGTTTTATTAATGGTAATGTAGCTTTTGCCAAATCCCCAAATCCTATAAAACCAAAATTTTTGTTATTTATTAAAAAATTATTTTGACTTATCTCTCCTCCATATTTTTCTTTACCTTGTAGAAAATCATTATGTGCAATGTGGATACTTCTTGCAATTGAAAGTAACAACCCTAGTGACATTTCTGCAACTGGTTGAGCAAAAACTGGAGAGGTAGACAAGATGTAAATTCTATTTTGATAGCAGTAGTTGTAGTTAATATTATGTAAAAAATTACTTTCCACATTAAATATTGCTTTAAGTTTTTTAGCTTTTTTTAAAGTCGATAATTTAAGTGTTGGTTGTCCAATAATAAACTTAGCATTAGGAATATTCTTATTATAAAAATTTTCCTCTGATGTATTAGTTCTTTCAATTAGTTTAAAATTTGATTTTAAATATTTTAATTTATCTTTTGTAAAAATTAATTCCATTGTTCGTGGAAAAGGGTCAACTAGAATTATTGGTTTCATCTTGTTGAATAAAAAATATTAGTTTACTAAACCCCTTTACGTTGTTTATTTTTTCCATCGATAAACTCTTGATAAGCCTTTTTATTTTCTGCGTTTGAATGAACTTCTAATGTTGGGCTTTCCCAAAAAGCTGTACCGTCTAACCATTCATATCCATGAGTAAGCATTGAAATTACATAAGTTTTATTTGAATTCTTTGCTCTTTTAAAAGCTGCTTCTAATTCTGATGTAGATTTAACAGTTTCCGCATTAGCTCCCATACTCTTTGCATGTGCTTCAAAATCAACAAATTCGAGAGTAGAAGTTCTAGCTGATCTTAAATTACATAAATATTCTTTTCCACCTTTAGCAATTTGTAAACGATTTATTACCATGTGACCACCATTGTCACAAACAACGATGATTAACTTTTTATTATATAAAACTGAACTGTAAATATCACTGTTTTGTAAGAGATATGATCCATCTCCTACAAATACAATTACATCTTGATTTGGTTTTGCCATCTTTATTCCAAGTGCTCCCGAAATTTCATAGCCCATACAACTAAATCCCCACTCAGTTTCAAATGTGTTCAATTCTTTCGGTTTCCAAATTTGAACTACTTCACCTACTAGTCCTCCGGCTGCAGTTACTACAATATCTGATGGATCGGAATTTCTATAAACTGCACCTACAGCATGAGCATAGGATGGTAATTCTTGATTAGTTGGTCCACTTTCTTTAGCAACATATTCATCCCATTTATTTCTCTCCTGAATTGAACGCTGATACCAAACATCTGGTGCTTTCCAACTACCTAAAGCTTTTGACAATTCTTGAAGTCCAATTTTGGCATCACTAACAACAGGGGTTGCACGGTGTTTAGTTGTATCAAATCTAGAACTATTTATTGATACTAATTGAAAATTTTCATTTTCAAAATTGGTCCATGAACCAGTTGTAAAGTCACCTAACTTTGTTCCTACTGCTAGTGCTAAATCTGTATCAGTGGCAAGATTATTTGATGAGCCTTCTCCTAAACAACCTATCGCACTAATATAGTAAGGATCATCTTTATTCATACATCCAATACCCATTACAGTTGCTGTTACAGGAATATTGTGTTTTTTTGCAAAAGCAGATATTTCTTCTTCTGCTTCTGAATACAATACACCTCCTCCAGATATAATAATTGGTTGTTTAGAATTTTTTAGTTTATCAGCAGCTTTTTGTATTTGATTTGGATCAGGATGAATTCTTCTTATTTCATGAATTTTTTCTTCAAAAAAGATTTCAGGATAATCATACGCTTCTCCTTGAACATCTTGAGACATTGAAATAACTGCAGGTCCACAATCAGCCGGATCTAGCATCATGCTTATAGCTTGCGGTAGGGATGTTAAAATTTGCTCTGGTCTTGTAATTCTATCAAAGTATTTTGATACAGATTTAAATGAATCATTTTGCGTTTCAGTTGGAGAATTGAAATTTTCAACTTGTTGTAAAACTGGATCTGGGAAACGGCTAGAAAATGTATCACCAGGTAAAAGTAAGATTGGCAATCTGTTACTAAATGCAACAGCTGCTGCGGTGACCATATTAGTTGATCCTGGTCCTACTGAGGATGTAGCAATAAATATTTGTTTTCTTCGTTTTGCACGAGAGTATGCTATTCCAGTTAATGCCATATTTTGTTCATGATGCCCTCTGTATCCTGGAAGTTCATCTTGAAACTCTTCCATAGCCTGACCAATGCAAGCAACATTACCATGACCATAAATTCCAAAAGCACCAGGAAATAAAGGTTCTTTTTTTCCATTGATTAAAATTTTTTGTAATGTTAAAAATTTAATTAAAGCATGTGAACATGACATTCTAACTGTTTTCATAGGTTCCTTTCACAAATTAGATAGATACTATTACAATAAAAAAATAATTAAAAGAGTTAAACAATTTATTTTTCTTATTTTTTAGAATATAAAAATGTTCATGAAAATAGGAATTGTTCAAGAAATTCATCCAAAAGGTTACGAAGTACTTGAAAAAAATAATTTAGATTATTTTGTTACTAATAATACTGAAGAAAGTCATTTAAAAGAAAAATTAGCAGATGTTGATGGAATAATTGTCAGAACAGCAGAAATTAATAAAAATATTTTATCAAAATCTAAAAATTTAAAGATCATATCTAGGCATGGAGTTGGATATGATAATGTTGATACAGAGTTTCTAAATACAAATAAAATAGCTTTAGCCATAACTGGAAGTGCCAATGCAACTAGTGTCGCTGAACATGTAATGACAATGATTCTTTGCCTAACAAAAAACATTTTTGACTCAGATAAGTTAGTTAAATCAAATAAATTTCAAGACAAAGGTATTCTTCCAAATTTTTTTGAACTTTATAAAAAAAAGTTATTAATATTAGGTTTTGGTAGAATAGGTAAGGCATTGGCAAAAAGATGTTTGGGTTTTGAAATGAAAATTTATGTTCATGATCCATTCGTTTCTAAAGAGGATATTACTGAACAGGACTGCATACCTATTGATAAAGAAGAAGGGTTTAAGATTGCAGATTATATAAGTATTCACTTACCTTTAAATTCCCAAACTAAAGATTTAATTTCTTTTGATCAATTTTCTATTTTCAAATCAAATTTGATTTTAATTAATACAGCTCGAGGTGGTATTATTAACGAAGAAGCATTATACAAAGCTTTAAAAAATAAAAAAATTTTTGGAGCTGGTATAGATGTATTTGAAAAAGAACCTCCTATTAAAAATCATAAATTATTTTCTTTAAATAATACATTGTTGACACCTCACAACGCAGCTCTGACTTTAGAATGTAGAAAAAGAATGTCAGTAGAGTCATGCGAAAATGTTGTGAATTTTCTAACAAAAAGTAAAAGTTTGAATGAAGGTAATATTATTAATTTAAATATTAGAAATTAAATATTTAGATATATGTTTCCATCTTCTTCTGAAATATCATAAACTTTTAATCCATTTAATTCTGGATCGCTAATACAATCACCAGAAACAATACTATATGTATTACCACATCCAACACACTCTAATTCTTCACCTTCAATTTCAGCCTCACTCAAAGGAGCTTTTTCATCACAATTGCAATCACCCTGTGTACAAAAAAATCCTGGCTCTAAGTGATAAATTGCATAGTTTATTTCATCGTACTCGAAGTTCTCGACAGTTCCTATTTCAATATCATGGGTTTCACCGACTAGTATTGGATCAATTTCATCATTCATAAAAAATTTGTAAAATAA
>CENJ01035162.1_pt1 | contig 17431 bp, 17 predicted proteins | sample 356161 | NCBI WGS metagenome assembly CENJ01 (sample SAMEA2619531, study PRJEB7988) | marine metagenome | biome: marine biome (ENVO:00000447); feature: surface water layer (ENVO:00002042); material: "saline water (ENVO:00002010), including plankton (ENVO:xxxxxxxx)" | depth 5 m
CGATTATTAATTACGATTATACTTTTTTTTTACTTATTTAATCTAATTAATTTTAAGTATTTCACTTATTTATTAATTTTTGGCTATTATCTTAGATTGATTATTATTATTATTTATAGTCTATCAATTTATAGACCTGATTTTAAAATAGGAATGCCTTTCAATATAAGAGAGATTTTATACTATAGTCTTTTAATTTTTTTATCAGGTTTTGGGGCAAGCATTATAATCGATGTGGATGCGGCAATGCTTGGAAAACTTGTTCAAGATGAATTAGTAGCTTACTATAAAGTTGCAATTTTTATAGCCGCAATAATTGATGCTCCATCAAGAGCACTTTTCCAAATTTTAAATCCAATGATTGCAGAGACATTAAATAAGGGCAACATTCCAGAATTGGAAAGACTATATAAAAAAAGCTCATCAAATTTATTGTTAATATCTGGTTTTATTTCTGTTTTAATTTGCTCTAACATTGAAGATATATATGAAATAATATACTCTCTTAATTTTGATAATGGATTCAGACTCGCAATACCAGTTGTATTTTATATATCTATATCAAAATTATCCAGTGCTTTAGTTGGTTGTGTAAATAGCATAATTACAAATTCAAAATATTATTACACAGTACCATTATTCTCTGTTTCCTCTGCTATTGGGGTAATTTTCCTTAATATTCTTTTAATTAATAAAATTGGTTTTATTGGCGCAGCTATATCGACTATGATTATTATAGTCATGTTCAATGTTTTAAAAATAATTTTTGTAATGCTGAAATTTAAAATTCAGCCATTTTCAAAAAAGACAATTTTAATATCAGTTCTTATTATAACAACAAATCTTCTATTCTATAATTTAAATTTCACGGCTATTTTTTTTATCAATTTAATAATTAAGTCCCTACTAATAGTAATCACATATTTTTCAATTTCGTATTTCTTGAATTTGTCTGATGATTTAAACTCATTTTTAAAAATAAGTAGAAAATTAAAATGAAAAGATATTAACTAATAATTTAAATTAATTTTTCTTTTAAGAATCTACCTGTGTGTGAGTCATTGATTTTTACGATTTCTTCTGGAGTTCCAGAGGCTACAAGCTTTCCTCCGTCTATTCCTGCATTTGGACCGAGGTCAATAATATAATCAGCACATTTAATCATATCTAGATTGTGTTCAACTACAATTACCGAATGTCCATTTTCAATCAAAAGAAATAATGATTTAATTAGATAATTTATATCATGAAAGTGAAGCCCGGTAGTTGGTTCATCAAATATGAAAAGAATTTTATTTTTATTATCTCCTTTACCAATAAATGATGCAAGTTTAATCCTTTGCGCCTCACCACCAGATATATTACTTGAAGATTGACCTAAAGTTATATAACCTAGTCCTACTTTCTTCAAAGGCATTAATTTGTTTATTAATTTCGATTCACCATTTTTTTCAAAAAAACTTATTGCTTCATCTAATGTCATTTTGAGAATTTCATCAATTGATTTATAGTCAAATTTTACTTGGAGAATTTCTTTTTTAAATCTTTTTCCATCGCATTCATCACATTTTAATACTACATCTGCCATAAATTGCATTTCTATTATAATTACACCTTCTCCTTTGCATTTATCACATCTACCTCCATCAACATTAAATGAAAAATGTTTTGGTTTGTAATTTCTATTTTTTGCTAGTGATTGTTTTGAATAAAGTTGTCTAATATCGTCATAGGCTTTGACATAGGTAACCGGATTGGATCTTGATGATCTACCAATTGGATTCTGATCAATATATTCAATTTGATTTATTAGATTCAAATCTCCTGCTAAAGATTTGAACTCACCACTCTTTTCCTTATAAATATCAAAATTTTTAAGAATTGCTGGGTAAAGAATTTTTTTAACAAGAGTGCTTTTTCCGCTTCCTGAGACTCCTGTAACAGCAACCATCATGTTTAAAGGAAATTCAATGTCAATATTTTTAAGATTGTTTTCTCTAGCTCCTTTTAAGATAATTTTATGATTTATTTTTTTTCTATTTTTTGGGTAAACTATTTTTTTTTCAGAATTAAGATACATCCCAGTAATTGATTGGTTACACTTTGTGATATCTTCATATTTTCCATTCGCTACAATTTCACCCCCATTGATACCTGCAAAAGGTCCCAAATCTATAATTTCATCAGCCTCTTTCATTATTCCTTCATCATGTTCAACAACAATAACGGTATTTCCTAAATTTTTTAATTTTTTTAAAATTTTAATTAGTTTTTTATTATCGATTGAGTGGAGTCCAATACTTGGCTCATCCAAAATATACATAGCTCCAACTAAACTACTTCCTAAAGATGTAGCTAAATTAATTCTTTGAGATTCTCCTCCCGAAAGTGAATTAGACCTTCTATTCAATGTCAAATAACCTAAACCTACATCTTGCATGAATGATATTCTAGATTTAATTTCAAAAAGAATATTTTCTGCAATTTCTTTTTTTCCATTTTCAACATTAAAATCGTTAAAGAATCTTGCAAGTTCGTTGATACTAAGTTTTAGAAGTTGAGGAATACTTTTATTATTTATTTTTACATTTTCAGTTTCTTTTCTAAGTCTAGAACCTTTGCATTCGCTGCATTCAGTTTTTCCCCTATATCTTGATAATAAAACCCGATTTTGTATCTTATAAGTTTTTGATTCTATTTTTTTAAAAAAGAAACTTAGTCCTTTGAAGTATTCATTACCTTCCCAGATTAATTCTTTTTGTTTTGCATCAAGCTTATAGAAAGGGATATGAATTGGTAGAGAAAATTTATGAGAATTATTTATTAGATCATTAAAATATTTTTTAAATGAATTTCCATTCCATGGAACTATTGCCCCCTCAAATATTGATAAATTTTTATTAGGTACAACAAGGTCTAAATCAATACCAATTATATTTCCATATCCCTGACATTTCTTACAGGCTCCATATGGGTTATTAAAACTAAAAAAATGTTCATTTGGTTCTGGAAAAATAATCCCATCTCTTTCAAAATTATTTGAAAACCATACTTTTTCGCTGTCCTCAAGATTAATTAAATTACATGTTCCATTTCCTTCAAAAAATGCAATTTCAATAGAATCTGCTAGATTAGATATTTCGTTTTTATTTTTAGTTAATATTATTCGTTCAATTACTAACTCAAAATTTTCAAAATTTTCCTCATCAATTTCACTTAACTTAATAATTTCATTATTCAAGTAACCCATTGCAAAACCTTGTGAAATTAATTTTTTAACATAATTTGATTTGTTATTTTCTAAAATTTTTGGTTTGCATGTAATAATATATTTCGACCTAATTGGTTGAGATTTCAAATAATCTAAAACATCATTTACAGAATCTTTTTTTACAATTTCATTTGACTTTGGAGAAAATGTTTCTCCGATTCTTGCGTACAAAAGTCTTATGTAATCAAATAATTCTGTTTTAGTTCCAACAGTTGATCTTGGGTTTGTAGAATTTATTTTTTGTTCAACCGCGATGGCTGGTGATATTCCATCAATCTTGTCTACTAGAGGTTTATTGATTTTACCCATAAATTGCCTTGCGTATGAGGATAGACTTTCAATATACTTTCTTTGGCCTTCAGCATAAAGAGTATCAAAAGCCAAAGTTGTTTTACCTGAACCGGAAAGCCCTGTAATAACTGTGAGCGTGTTTCTTTTTATGTTTAAGTTAATATTCTTTAAGTTATTTTGCCTCGCTCCTCGTATTTTAATGTATTTATTAATATTATTGTTTTTAACTTTTTTCATTACACATTACTAAAGAATTATTTTTAAATAAATATAAAATAGAATAAATTAAAAATTAAAAATTATTTCATATCTTTGAGAAAACAATCTGCCTATACACAATTCTACTTTTTGATCTTAATGTTTAAAGTTAGTGTATGGATAATTCAAAATTACTCAATGATGCCCAATTAGTTAGTAACTATATTGGTGGTTGTGAAAAATCACTTGGGGTTTTAATTAATAAACATAAATATAAATTATATAATTTTATTTATTCTAAGGTCTTAAATAAAGATAATGCAGAAGACTTGTTTCAGGAAACCTTTATTAAAGTAATCAAAACACTTAAAAGAGGAGTATATAATGAAGAGGGTAAATTTCTCCCATGGGTGATGAGAATAGCTCATAATTTAGTTATTGATTTCTTTAGAAAAAACAAAAGGTTTCCCTCCTTTGATAAAAATGATAACTTTGATATATTCCAATTAATCAAAGACGAAAACCCGTCAATAGAGCGACACTTAATTGATAAACAGATATTGGATGACTTACAAAAAATAATTATAAAATTACCTCAAGATCAAAGAGAGGTAATAAATTTAAGGCTCTACAAAGAAATGAGTTTTAAAGAAATTTCTGAAGCTACAGGGGTGAGTATAAATACTGCACTTGGTAGAATGAGATATGCAATTATTAATTTAAGAAAGTTGATAATTGAAAATAAAATAACATTGTCAGCATAATATAATTTTTATCTCTTTTTTACGTTTATCTATAAAGTGTATTAAAATTTGGATAAAAGTAAGTCAAAAAATATTGGTCCTAGCGACATCACAATAAAGCGCATTTTAGCTTTTTCAAAGGCCTTATCTGCAAATAAATCAAAAAAACAGAATAAAAAGTAAGTTTATATTTAGGTCATTTTTTTTAAAAATGATTTTCTTCCTACTTTCATGGTAATAAAATCTTTTTCTTTGGACCATCCCCTTGCCGGAGAATATTCTCTTCCATAATATATAATTTGTAAATGAAGATCATTCCATTTATTTTTTGGAAACAGTCTTTTTGCATCACGCTCTGTAATTTTAACATTTTTCCCGTTAGATAATCCCCATCTGTACATTAATCTATGAATATGAGTATCGACTGGGAATGTTTGATAACCAAACCCTTGTGATAACACAACGCTTGCTGTCTTATGACCAACTCCAGGGAGCTCCTCCAATTCCTCAAATGTGCTTGGCACCTTGCCACCGTATTTATCAATGAGAATTTTTGACAGTTTGTGTATAGCTAAGGACTTAGAAGGAGATAATCCAATTGGTCTTATAATTTTCCTTATTTCAGTTGTAGACAATTTTACCATTTCTTTTGGATTGCTTGCCCTACCAAATAGTGTGGGTGTTATTTCGTTTACTCTCTTGTCTGTACTTTGGGCTGAGAGTAATACAGAGATTAGCAAAGTATACTCATCTTTATGATTTAATGGGACAGGTATCTTTGGGTATAATTTATTTAAGTTTTTAATTATAAAATTTATTTTTTCTTTTTTGGTCACTATTTTTGAGTTAAAATTTATTAAAATGAATACTTTAGAAAAAGGAGATAAGTTACCAAATTTTGTCTTAAAAGACCAAAATGGAATTGAACACAAAAGTACTGACTACTTAGGAAAAAAAATTATTATTTTTTTCTATCCAAGGGCAAATACACCAGGATGCACGGCAGAGGTTTGTGATTTAAGAGATAATTATGAAGTTCTTAAGGAAAAAGGCTATAATCTAATTGGTGTAAGCGGGGATAACGAAAAAAATCAATTAAAGTTTCACCAAAAATTTGAACTTACATTCCCTTTACTAGCGGATGTTGATAAAGAATTAATAAATTCATTTGGCGTTTGGGGTAAAAAAAAATTTATGGGTAAAGAATATGACGGTATTCACAGAATGACATTTATAATTAACGAAAAAGGGATAATTGAATTTGTTTTCGATAAAGTAAAAACTAAGGAACACTCAAGTCAAATATTAGATGTCATTTAAAGCCAAACATTTTGTTTTGTTTTATTATTTTTGGTATTCCTTTAGGTAAATAATCTTCCCAGTTATCATTTTTATCTTTAATCATTTTTAAGACCTTCCTTGAAAAAATATCTAAATATTTTATTTCAAAATCATTTATGTCAATAATTTTTCCATTGTACTTAAAAAATTTGTAAAACTCTTTCATTCTATTCTCAAGTTTTAGATTTTCACTATTTATGATATTTCCGTTTTCCCCTTTGTTTGGATACAAATAAATTTTTAAATTATTGTGAAACATTTTTCCAAAGGCTTCTAAAATCCCACCATCAAGGTCTTTATAGTAGTGTTCGTCAAAAACTTGAATTAAATTATTTACACCCATGCACAATCCAAGTTGTTTTTGAGTATACTTCGATAGATAATCGACTAATTTATAATATTCCTTAAAATTAGAAATCATAACAGTGTGGCCCATTGAGCATAATAATTTAGCTCTATCCATAAAATCAATTTCATCGATTTCCCCCTCTGACAATAAGTTGGATAAGGTAATTTCAAAAATTACTAGATTTTTTTCCTTTTTGACTAGTGGTTCTTTAAGAAAAGTATCTAGAGATTTTTCGTACATGTCGATATTTACCTTAGTAACGGGTCTAAAACTTCCTCTAATTGTCAAGATGTTTTTTTTGTATAACTCGGCAGCAGGAAGAATATTATTTCCTTCTTTGTTAAACATAACGGCTTGAGTCATACCGTTTTTTATTAATTGTAAACTCATTAATCTATTATCAATTTCTTTAAAAAGAGGTCCTTTGAAATTGATAGTGTCTATTTCAATAGCATCTTTATCAATGTGATCATACAAATATTTTAAAAGTTTTTTTGGCTCACTATTCTTGTAGAAAGCTCCATATATAAGATTTACTCCCATTATACCCAATGCTTCTTGTTGCAACCTAGCCTCTGTCTGATGAAATCTTATGTGAAGTGTGATTTCACTATACTCCTCTGAAGGTTCAGTTTGAAATCGAATACCCATCCATCCATGGCCTTTAAATTTTTTTGCAAAATCTATTGTAGCTACAGTATTTGCATATGTAAAAAACATTTTTTGAGGATTTTTTTTTCTTATCCTTGTTTCTAGAAGCTCAATTTCGTGATCTAACATTTTATTTACTCTGCTTTCAGTTACATAGCGTTTATCATTTTCTTCACCATAAATGTTATCACTAAATGTTTTATCGTAAGCTGATATTGTTTTAGCAATAGTCCCGGAAGCACCTCCTATCCTAAAAAATTGTCTTGCAACCTCCTGTCCAGCTCCAATTTCAGCAAAAGTTCCATAAATAAAACTATTTAAGTTAATTCTTAAAGCTTTTGCCTCAGTCGATGGCCTATTTTCAATTTCTATTTCGCCTGGTAAACTCATTATTTTTCAAATCTACAAAGATTGTAGAATTTATATACAAAGTTTACCTTTGAATTAGTGATAGAAATAATTTTTTTAGGTACAGGCACATCACAAGGTATTCCGACAATTGGAAGTACACATCCTGTATGTCAAAGTCAAAATCCAAAAGATAAAAGATTGAGAGCTTCTCTTGCTATCAAGTGGAATAGATTTTTTTTTGTTATAGATTGTGGTCCAGATTTTAGGCAACAAATGCTAAATTGTGGTACCAAAAAGCTAGACGGTATTTTATATACTCACGAACATGCTGACCATACAGCAGGATTAGATGACATCCGCCCTTTTTATTTTAGGCAGGGCGAGATTAATTTAATCCTCACAAAAAAAGTATTATGTTTTTTAAGAAAACGGTTTGACTATATATTCGAAAGTTATAACAAATACCCTGGTGCTCCATCAGTCAAAGTAAAAATTATAAATAAAAATAAAAAATTTATTCTAGGCAATAAAGAGATCATTCCTGTAGAGGTGTTGCATGGTCAATTACCTATAATTGGATACAGAATAGACAATTTTGCGTATCTAACTGATGTAAAGTCAATATCCAATACTGAAATTTTGAAATTAAAAAATTTGGATGTTTTAGTTATAAACGCCCTAAGAAAGGAAGAACATCATTCGCATTTAAATCTAGATGAGGCCTTGTTATTATCAAGAAAAATTAATCCTAAAAAAACATATTTAACTCATATTAGCCACCATATGGGTTTTCATGATGAAATTCAAAAAGCGCTTCCAAAAAATATTTATATTGCTTATGATAACCTTTCAATTAGATCAAGTTGATGCAAAATAAAATTTTAGTTTATGTTGGAGTCTTTATGTCTTTAACGTTCATTTTTGTAGGTATTAATTACGTTAAAATATCTAATTCAAATGAATTAAATTTAGAGAATTTAAATAAGAAAATCGACTCCCTTGAAAACCAGTATAACTTACTTGATAAAAAGTTTAGAGATGAAATATATTTTTCTTTAATCGATAATCAGGAAGCATTAGGATATTTTAATAATGCAAATGTTGACTCACTCGTCTCATATATAAGGGAAGAACTTTATGAAAAAAATTTTAATAAAAATACAGATAATTTTGTTCCATTATCAAATACCAAAAATAAATACTTAATTAATAAAGTTAAAATTCTAAATCACAAGTGGATAATTGCTGATTTTTCAAATGGTACTAAGTGGGGCGAAATGTGGATTGAATATTATTTTGATAAAAAAAAAGTAATATTTGATGTTAAAGAATTTTTTGTATACTAAATATTTTAAATTCAATTTTTATTAAGCCATTCAATTATGTCTCTTAAATTTTCATTATTGATTTCATGACCGGACTGGTATTCCTTAAACTCAGTATTAATATTTTTCTTTAAAAGTTCAATACCTTTTCTGGCCCAACTGATTGGAATTACTGGATCATGAATACCATGGCTACTAAAACAATTTAACTTAAATTTAGAATTCGAATTAGAGTTTGTAATCTCAGAATGATAAAAACCGCTTAACGGAAGAATATTTTTAATTAAGTGAGGATATTCAATTCCCAAAGACCAACTCAAAATCGCACCCTGGCTAAATCCTAAAAGAGATATTTTTTTATTTTTAAAACCCAAATCTTCCATATGGAGTGAAATGTCATTTATGATTACATTCTTTGAGTTTATAGCTTCATCTTTATCAATCCATCTGTCAATGCTATTCTCAAAATTTATTGTATACCAAGCGTATGAATTAAATCCTATTATAATTGGTGCCCTTAAGGAAATTATAATATAGTTTGATGGGATAAATTCCTTTAAAGAAAACAAATCTTCTTCATTACTTCCATATCCATGGAGTAAAAAAATAATTTTTAAATCATTTTTAATATGACTTGGTTTATAAATCCGGTATTTGAGTTTTTTACTCAATTCTTGTTGTAGTGAATTTTATTTTCATTAATGCAACCATAGACTTTTCCAATAATTTCAAAATCAATAAAAGCGCAGTTTTTTGAAGTTGAAATAATATTGTCTCTAGAGAATTTATCTCTTTTCGAGGGATCAAAAAAAGTAATACAAGCACTTTCTCCTTTGTCTATTTTTGGAATTTCTAAATTAAAAATATTTCTTCCTTTTGTAAGTAGCTCAATTACTTTTTCTATTGAAAAAATTTTATTCAAAACACCGAACATTGCTTCCAGTGAAATTGTACCATATTCTGCAGAATTAAAGTCAACTTGTTTGAGTTCTGAATTGATTGGCTGGTGATGAGAGGTGACAATGTCAATAGTTCCATCTAAAACTCCTTCTTTTAATTTTTTTTGATCCTCCTTACCTCTAATTGGGGGAAATAATTTGTAATTAGAATTGAAACCATCGAGAATTTCATCATTGAATGCCAAGTTAGCAATTGGGACACTTGCGCTAATGTTTAATCCATTTTTTTTTGCATTTCGTATAATTTCGATACTTTCTAAAGAGGAAACATAAGGAATGTGAAGTTTTCCTCCTGTATAATTTAGTATACTAATGTCTCTTTGAATTTGAATGGTTTCTGCAATGGATGGAATTGATGATAAACCTAATTGTGTAGACTTTATTCCTTCGTTTACTAATCCGTTTAGGCTTAAATACGGATCTCTAGGAGTTGAAATAATCAAACCATCAAAAGTCTGAGCATAAAGGAGAGCAGATTTTAAAAGATTTGGATTTTTAATTGGTGCTAAAAAATCACCAAAGGCAATAGCTCCACCTTTGTGTAAATCAAAAAACTCTGTCATTTTTTTTCCTTTTCCATCTACACTAAAGCATGCAATTGGATGAATTTTACAGGGATAATCAGAATCACGAGTCTTTAAAAAACTTAAAATCGAATTATTATCTATTTTAGGGTATGTATTGGGCTGAAGACAGATATCCGTGAAACCACTATAAGAAGCAGTTTTTAAGCCGTTTATAATTGTTTCTCTATCTTCAAAACCTGGCTCTCCAAAACAAACACTAGAGTCAAACCAACCTGATGAGACGTGTAAGTTTTTTTCTGAAACAACTAACTCTGCTGAAGTATTAATATTCTCTGAAATATCAATAATTTTTCCATCTACAATCAAAATATCAACTGTTTTTGTGTGGAATGAACTATTATAATCCAAAACAGTTACGTTTTTCAATAGAATACTCATATCAAAAAACAAAGTTACTAAAACCATAATTTATTATATTGATATCTTTTAAATAAAAAATTTAAAAATTCTCAAAGACTCCTAATCCGAATAAAGCAAAGTCATATTTAACAGGATCATTAGGATTGATTTTTTTTAGGTATGAGTCAAGTTCCAAGGTTGCTCTAAAATCATTTTGATTTCTTTTTAAAATTCGTAATTTTCTAGCCACTTTTCCTGTGTGAATGTCAAGCGGACATGAAAGCTGGCTGGGCCTTATTGATTTCCACAACTCAAAATCAACCTTTTTTTTATTAGACCTAACCATCCATCTTAAGAACATATTAATTCTTTTTGCAGCGGAGCCTTTTAAAGGGTCTGATATGTGTTTTCTAGTTCTATCTTCGTGAGAGATTGAGAAAAAAGTTTTTTTCATTTGATGGATTATTTTTGACATATTTTCGTTTGTGCTGTCTGGAATAAATAAGTTTTCAAGACCACCATGATTTAAATAAATATTTTTCAACGATAGAACAAAAAAAATCAAATCTCTTCCATTGAAAGTCCTATGAACAAATTTTGATAATGGAATTAAATCTAACCTAGAGTGATTTTTTACAAAATCATATGGGGACAAATCCATCAATTCTATAATTCGCTTTGCATTTTTAATTATTGTTTTTCTTTGTCCCCAGGATATAGTTGCAGTAAGAAATGCACTAATTTCTATGTCTTCTTTCTTTGAAAATAGATGTGGTATTGAAATAGGATCATCTTCAATAAAATTCTCATTTTCATATAAATCAGCTTTATAGTCTAGAAATGATTTAATTTCACCCTGCTTGAATTTTACCATCAACTAGTTTTAATACTTTGTCAGATATTTTTGACAATTTTTCGTTATGCGTAACAATTATAAATGTTTGTCCAAACTCGTCTCTTAATCTAAAGAATAGCTTATGCAATTCGTCAGCATTTTTTGCATCTAAGTTTCCACTTGGCTCATCTGCAAAAATAATCGATGGACTATTTATAAGTGATCTTGCTACGGCAACTCTTTGTTTTTCTCCTCCTGAAATATTTTTAGGATTATTAAATTTTAAATCAACTATATTTAAAATCTTAAGAATTTCAGTAGCCTTTTTTAATAGCATTTTTTTTTCTTTATTTGCTATTAAACCCGGAATTATTATGTTTTCTATGACGTTAAATTCATCTAATAATTCATGGAATTGAAAAATAAATCCTAAATGTTTATTTCTAAATTTTGCTAAATGATTTAGAGACATTTTGTTAATATCCTGATTCAATATTTTCAAAGATTGTTCTTTATGATTATCAGCTTTCACTAAAGTGCCTAGAACACTTAAAAGAGTTGTCTTCCCAGCACCAGATGGACCACATATTGAAACAATTTGAGATTCTCTAATTTTAATTGAAGAAATATCCAATACTACGTTTTCGTTATAGCTCTTTTTTAGTTTTTCAGCCTCAATCACTTTACTAATTTATACCCAAATTACAATTTTTTACATCTTCTTTTTATATTTTTATTCAATAAAATTAAACGATGACGAATAAAGAAATAATTTATTTAGGAGGTGGATGTTTTTGGTGTATTGAAAGTATTTTTAATCAAATCAATGGGGTAGAGATAGTTATTTCTGGGTATATGGGCGGAACAAAAAATACAGCAAACTATCATGACGTTTGTACTGGTAAAACTAGACACGCTGAAGTTGTAAAAGTCGTATACGACAATGATATTATTAGTTTTTCTAAAATTTTAGAAATTTTTTTTTATGTTCATGATCCAACTTCATTAAACCGCCAAGGAAATGACTTTGGTGCCCAATATAGATCGGTAATATTTTTTTCTTCTGAAAAACAACTAAAAGTTATAGAAAGTGAGATATCGAAGATTAAAATTCAGTCTAAAAAGAAAATTGTAACAGAAGTCAAAAGGAATATGGAATTTTATGAAGCTGAAGATTATCACATTAATTATTACAATTTAAATAAAAGTCAACCATATTGTAGTTTAGTTATATCTCCTAAAATATCATCTTTTCAAAAAAAATTTAAGTCACTTCTGAAAGATTAATAATTTATTTTTTTTTAAAAAACTCCCCAAAACCGATTTTTGTCAAAATTTTTTTTTCTAGTTCCCAGAAAAAAGAAAATTGAAAAAATAAAAATCCAAAAAAAATTAAAAGTAATTGATATATAGGAAAAATTATTGTTAACCTTAGAAGCCAATAAATAAAATCACCTAGAAAAATATCATTAAAAATTTCTCGATTAAAACCAAAGAAATAAAGAATTGGTTTAGCTAATTTTAAGGAAAAAGATCCAGTTAAGCCAAATACCACGAATATTATGAACATTTGGAAATTTGATTTTATATTCCATCTTATTTTTAGTTTGTTTAACCATTTATTCATTTTCTATAAAACTCACAAATTTGTTCAGCTAGCTCCTCTCCAATTCTATCCTGAGCTTCAGAAGTGGCTGCGCCAATGTGAGGTGTTAAAGATATTTTAGGGTGCATAAGAATAGATACACTTGGAGTCGGTTCATTTTCAAATGTGTCTAAACCAGCAAATTTAATTTTTCCGGTGTCGAGATTCCTAATCAATTCTACTTCATCAACAACACCTCCTCTTGAAGCATTAATAATTGCTGATCCATTTTTCATTTTTTTAAATTCTTTCTTTCCAATTATATATTCTTTTTGAGCTGGAACATGAAGAGTTACGAAGTCAGATTTTTCGAGAAGTTCATCAAGTGATGTCAGATTTATCTTGAAGGTAAAATCACTTTGATCATTTAATTTAACCTCAATGCTATTTTCATTTATAAACTTATCAAAACCCAAAATATTCATACCAATTCCAAAGCCTATCCTTGAGACTTCGAGTCCAATTTTACCAAGACCGATTATACCAAGATTTTTATTTTTTAGTTCAATTCCTTTTGAATAATTCTTTTTTAAACTTTTGAAACTCTTTTCACCTTCTAAAGGCATGTTTCTATTACTATCATACAAAAATCTAGAACCACTAAATAAATGAGCAAAAACAAGTTCTGCAACCGAATTTGACGATGCTGCAGGTGTATTTACAACTAATATATCTTTAGATTTTGCGTATTCTACATCAATGTTATCCATACCAACACCACCACGGCCAACTATTTTCAAAGATTTACACTTATCTATAAGATTTTTTCTGACCTGAGTAGCACTTCTAACAAGAAGAACAGTAATTTTGTTAGTATTAATGAATTCTATTAAGTTCTCCTTATCAACTTTTTCTAAATAAACTTCAAAACCATTTTTTTTTAATATTTCAACAGCATTTTTTGCTATACCGTCGTTAGCTAATATCTTCATATCATCCTTCTTTGTTAAATTTTTGCATTATTTCAACTAAAATCTTGACACTATTTATTGAAATTGCATTATAAAGAGAAACTCTGAAGCCGCCAACAGACCTGTGCCCATTGATTCCATGAATATTGTTCTTTAGACACATTTCATTAAATTTCTCAGAATTATAATTCTTATTTATGCCAAAGGTTACATTCATATTACTTCTGTCTGAATTATTTACAAATCCATAAAAGGCATCATTATTATCAATCTCATTATATAGTAATTTAGCTTTTTCTATATTTTGCTTTTCAATCAACTCAATCCCACCAGATTTTAGGATCCAATTCATATTGAGCAAACACGTATAAATCGAAAAGACTGGAGGTGTATTGTACAAACTTTGTTTATCAATATGATTTTGATAACTCAATATTGATGGAATTTTTCTTTTATTTTTTTTTAATAATTCTTTATTTATAATAACCAGGGTTACACCAGCAGCACCGATATTTTTTTGTGCGCCGGCATAAATGAGATCAAATTTCGAGAAGTCAATTTTTCTTGAAAAAATATCCGAACTCATATCAGCAATTAATGGAGAATCAGTTCTTGGAAATTCATGAAATTGTGATCCAAAAATAGTATTATTAGATGTAATATGTAAATAATCTAAATCACAAGAAATTTTAATATCTTTTGGAATGTAGGTGTGGTTTTTGTCTTTTGAGGATGCAACTTCAATAACATTTCCATAAAATTTTGCTTCGGCAATTGCTTTTTCCGACCAGGTTCCCGTGTTTATATATCCTGCAGTATTATTCAAAAAGTTAGAAGCAACCATCAAATATTGGTGGCTTGCACCTCCTTGTAAAAATAGCACTTCATATTCATTGCTTTCAAGACCAGTTATTTCTAGAGTCAAATCCTTTGCTCTACTAATTATTTCTGAAAATTTTTTACTTCTGTGGGATATCTCTAATATGGATAAACCTATTCCATCCAATTCTTTAATGGCTTCAGAAGATTTTTTGAAAACAACATTTGGAAGTGCCGAAGGCCCTGCATTAAAGTTTATTTTTTTCATAATTAAAGATTAGCACAAATATCATCATATTAAATCAAATACATCTATCAATTTTATTAGGTTTTTAAAATGTTTTTTAACAATTTACTCACAGAGATAATAAAAATTCAACAGTATCAATATTATCAGCATAGTCCCATAAGTTAGGTTTTTGTGCTTCTCCAAATTTCAAAAAATTGACTTTATTCACGTTTCCGACTATACATTGAATACTGTTGATTCTGGATTCTATTTCCTTATTTATCAAATCTATACTAGAATAATGTTCATAATTAATTGATGAAATTTCGGCATTTATATTTTTACTTTCAATTATTATCAATTTTCCAGCAACATGAAAGTTATTTTTAATTATCTCGTTTATAGCTTTAATTTTTTTAAAATTATTTAAGTATTCAATTAGTGTTATCGCTTCTGATTTCTCTTTTAAAATTTTTTTGAGAAGAGTAAAATCATATTTATATGGCACATAAATTTTCGTAATACTTCTACATCCAAAACCAAAATAAGTAAGAATGTCATTTGATAAAAGTTTTAAGTCTTCTTCCGACTCTTTGCCATTTAATATAGCAATTGAACTTCTAGTACCCCTTAAAATTGATGGATATGAATGAAATTTTTCATTAATATTCTTAATTGAAATATTATTTCCAGTTGCGATAATAGCATCAACAAAATCAATTTTCTTTTTAAAAATTACCCTTTCTGCTAATTCAGGTTCAAATTCAACCAATTTATTGTAAAGAAAGGGAATTAAAAATGGATCTGAAGAAGAAGTTTTTATAATTCCAATGTGATTACTAAATAATAAACACATAAGGTCATGAAATCCAACCATTGGAATATTACCAGCCATAATAATACCAATTTTTTTATTGTTTTTATATGCGAGATTGTATTTGGATGACCATTTTAAAATATTTTCCTTCCTCAAAGAATCTCCCCAAATTTTTAATGCATTAAGGGAGTTTTTATATATAAACCACCTATTATTATTTTGGGTTTTAAGAATCAAACTATGCAATTTAGAGTCAATTTGTTTTTTCCTTAAATACTTTCCAAGTTTCAAAAAAGCATTAATTTTTTTATCTAAATGTTTCATATTTTGCAAAATATCAACTTAGGCTTTACTTTTGTACTAAATTATGTAAACTTTACTAATGGCTATTATTATTACTGATGAGTGTATTAATTGTGGAGCTTGTGAACCAGAATGTCCTAATACAGCAATTTATGAATCATCTGAGGATTGGAAATTTAGTGATGGAACTTCGTTGAAGGGAGTTATAAATTTATCAACTGGTGAATCAATTGATGCAGATTTTTCACAAGAACCCATTTCTGACGAATACTATTACATTGTTCCAAGTAAATGCACTGAGTGTAAAGGTTTTCATGACGAGCCTCAGTGTGCGGCTGTATGTCCAGTAGATTGCTGCATTCCAGATGAAAATAACATAGAAAGTGAAACTAAACTTCTTGAAAAGCAGTCCTTCATGCATGGCAAATAAGTTATTTTTATGAAAGCTGGAATCATTGGTTTACCTAATGTCGGAAAATCAACATTGTTCAACTGTTTGTCAAATTCTAAAGCACAGTCAGCTAATTTTCCATTTTGCACTATAGAACCAAATATTGGAAAAGTAAATGTCCCGGATAAAAGATTAATCACTCTTACAGATTTAATAAATCCAAAACAAACAATTCCTGCAAGTATTGAAATTGTTGATATTGCAGGTTTGGTTAAGGGTGCAAGTAAAGGAGAAGGTCTTGGGAATCAGTTTTTAGCTAATATAAGAGAAACAGATGCACTTATTCATGTTTTAAGATGTTTTGAAGATTCGAATATTACTCATGTTGAGGGTACGATTGATCCTCTAAGAGATAAAGAAATAATTGATTTGGAATTGCAAATTAAAGATCTTGAGACAGTTGATAAACAAATTGAAAAAATTTCAAAAAAACTAAGAGCTGGTTATAAAGATGATGCTAAATATCTCTCAATCTTACAAAAAATCAAAAATGAATTGGTAAAATCAGATAATATAAGAAATCTAGACTTAGATAAAGATGAAATGATTTTGATTAAAGATTTAAATCTATTGACATCGAAACCCGTTTTATATGTTTGTAATGTATCTGAGAAAGATTTAAGTAATGGAAATGTTTTTACAGATAACGTTAATAAAATGATTACCAATGAAAATTCTGAAATGCTTATTCTAGCCGTATCACTCGAGGCTGAGATTTTTGAAATTGAAGATTTTTCTGATAGGCAATCATTTTTAGACGACTACCAAATAAAACAACCAGCTTCCTTGAAGCTAATTAATCAAACATACAAACTTTTGAATATGCAAACATTTTTTACAGTTGGTGAAAAAGAAGTTAAAGCATGGACAATTCAAATTGGATGGAATGCTCAAAAAGCCGCAGGTGTTATTCACTCCGATTTTGAAAAGGGTTTTATAAGGTCTGAAGTAATATCATATAAAGATTACCTAAACTACAAAAGCGAAGCTAAAATAAAAGAAGCTGGAAAGTTAAG
>CENJ01079360.1_pt1 | contig 17412 bp, 23 predicted proteins | sample 356161 | NCBI WGS metagenome assembly CENJ01 (sample SAMEA2619531, study PRJEB7988) | marine metagenome | biome: marine biome (ENVO:00000447); feature: surface water layer (ENVO:00002042); material: "saline water (ENVO:00002010), including plankton (ENVO:xxxxxxxx)" | depth 5 m
CTTATATGCTGGAAATGGTCTTAATTCTTTTATATTATCAAAACCAATAAGCCTTGATACAAAAGTGATCTTTTTCATTAGTCCTCATAATGTTGTCAGTCGCTTAGGTCAATCCCAGAATCGTTTTGTTCACTAGCCCAAACCAAAGTCCAGTCCCAACTCTGATCCTCTTCATTCCAAATGTAGGCATATTCCTCTAGACCAGTGTCAAATTTTTCTCCTTGATCCTCTTGATCTTGTGGTGGATTTTCTGGATAGTCCACTGGACTTTCCCAGTTATGAGTTTCAAAATTATATGTCCAAGATGGAAAAGGTTGTGGGGGAATGAACTCATCATTCTCCTCATCGTAGGTGTAGCCATCCGCTGGATAGTTTCCTCTTATATTGTTGTTATAAGAACACTGTTTCCAGTCACCATCAAACTTCAAAACATCTTTAATGAAAGAGAGTCCAAGAGCTTCTTGCTCTTCGCCATCTTCATCAAGGAGTTGTTCGTTATCAATGACAATGATGTCTTCAACGAGATTATCTTTATTTATTTTGCAAAAATGTGCCATATCAATCCTAAAAAGTTATTGTTCCAGAACCAGTGAAAGTGTAGATATTATCTCCACCATCAGTTGTTGGGCTGACTGTTGAAGCAGTTGCAGTCAATGTTGTTCTTATTACTACAAGACCAGATCCACCAGATCCACCTGAGTAAGCGACTCCGCCATTCCAATGACCAGCTCCACCTCCGCCAGATCCTGTGTATCCAGATCCACCGCCACCATTTGATCCGCCTCTTGCTCCAGATCCGCCTCCGCCAGATCCACCGCCACCACCATATTGAGCCCCGCCCGCGTATATGCGATAATAACCGCCTCCGCCTCCGCCACCAGCTCTTGTGACTGCTGATCCAGTTATTGATGATGTAGCACCAGAGCCACCAGCTCCAGCTTGTGATCCAGACATAGATCCGCCAGAAGAACCAGCTCCGCCACCGCCTCCATAGTTTCCGCCACCAGCGTTTCCCTCTGATGGATTGAAGCCACCAGCATTTCCTGGATGGCTAGCTCCACCACCAGAGCCACCAGAAGCTTTTGATCCTCCGCCTCCAGAGGCATTAATGATTGTTGTTCCAGATGTTGTTTCAGCTATTCGTGAAAACTTTCCATTTGCTCCAGTAGTTCCAGACTGAGTTCCAGATCCGCCAGATCCACCGCCCCCAACTGTGATCGTGTATTCAATACCAGTTTTTAAAGCGACTGTTCCAGTTCTATATCCTCCAGCTCCTCCGCCCCCTCCAGTTCCAGCTGATCCTCCGCCACCGCCACCGATGACAAGAAACTCAGCTTCAAACTTGTTTCCCCAGTCGCCATCACGATTGAGGTTCACTTGATCTGATACTGAGAATCTTCCAGATAGTTTGTCCGATTCAGCTGGAGGATTTCCTATAATTCCAAATTTAGACATTAAGTTTCTCCTATGTTATTTCTACAACTGAAGCGATTGCTTCTAAATCGCCTGTTGCAGAAGCTAAAAGTTTTATTGAGTCTTGAGCTTCTAAGATGATAAAGTTTTGAATCAATTCAATAGTTGAGTCCGCTGGGACAGTTATTGTTGAAGCAAACTTTGATCCAGCTGATCCATCAGAGTCCAAAACTTCAGCTGTTATTTCAGCAGAGTTTGTTCCATCAACATTGCAGATAATTAAACTTTTAACGATCGCCTCTGTTGAAGCTGGACATTGATAAATTGCTGTCGAAGAAGTTCCGACATCTTGATAAGCATTCTTATATGCTTCTGGCATAATTATTCTCCTTTTTTATCCGAGTGCCATTGCTAGTCCGACAGAGAGACCTCCGCCTCCTCCAGATCCAGATGCGAACAATGAATAGACCGCATTCCCACCCATACCACTATGGTTTGGGCAATAAGGATAAAGAGTTGGCACTCCAGCACCAGTAGAAGTTGAAGCTCCCATTGTTTCTGGTGTTATCTCTAACTGAACGAAAGCACCGCTTGATCCAGCAGTTCCAGATTCAGTCACATTAGTTGTGAAAGCTGAACCACTGTTGTGAGTTCCATCTTGTGTCACTGAAAACTTGAGTGGATGTCCAGTGTTAGAGTTGTCTGAGATATCAAACTTATATTTGAATCCAACAGATAAATCTAACGATGGAGCTTTTGTTCCAGATCCAGTATCTGATCCACCAAGTAGATAAAACACATTTTGAGATCCAGATCCATCATCAGCAACTTTCACAGTGATTGGAATTGTTAAAGTGCTGGTTCCAGCAGTGATGTTATCCAATGCAGTTTGTGTTGCAGAGGATATTGGAAGATCATTAAGTGTGATCTTCTTTTTGTTATTTGAATCTGTCACATCTGAGATCATCATTTCATCTGCTGTTTGTGGTGTCACAGCACTTAAGCCATTGACATCCACGATCAGAGTTGAAGTGAAAGCTCCAGAAGAAGCTGATGATCCACCAGATAAACCAGATCCAGAAGCTGTTGTTATTGTGACAGCTGTGATATCAGCACCACCCAACAGCAGAACCCAAGATGTTGAGTCTGCATCATATCTATAATATTGCTCTGTATCTTGAGCGAAAGCGATCTGCCCATCTATTGGCGAAGAGATCGCAGTGGTCAGTGCTGAAAGACTTGCAAATGAATAAACTGCTGAATTAACAAGCTCTTGAAAAGCTGTTGCATCAATCAGATCACCAGTTGCATAATTGCTTTTATAAGCCATATATTTCTCCTATATCTACCAAGCCAAGTTTGTTTCTTGACCAAGTCTTGATGATCCCAACACCCATGATCCAACTTCTGATCCAGATGATGTTCTTAGTTGCCAGACCCAAGTCTGATTGATCGCATTAACTGTGTGACTTATACGATCAATATGAACATCAAACTCCATTGTTGTTGAAACTGTTGTTGGAACTTTGATTGTTATTTTGTCACCTAATTCTCTAGCAAAAGCTTGTGTCCAGATACTCGTGTCAGATAGGGGATTCACAATCAATCCCTCTATTCTTGGAGCTGTATCTTTAAACTGATTAAGTCTTTGCGTTGCGACAGATAGAGCATCAGCATCAGAAACATTTAAGGTTCCGCTTAATGTGTCTTGTCTTGCTCCGAACTTTGCAATCGATTCATCATTTGATTGCAGTTGTTCAGATCCTCCATCTCTTGTCACCGATATAATATTTAGAACTTTTGAATCATCTAATGTTGTTATAACATCACTGAAAGGAAGTTCTCCAGATCCAGTTCCAAATGTTGCTTGTGATGTGAATTGTTGTGTCCTCTTATGGTTTCTGTCTCTAAATACAGCTTTCCCATCTGCACCAATAAAGAACTGTCCTTGCTCTGCACTTTCAACATCTTTCATGGCAGTCAATAGATTTGTTGTTAATGGCACTCCAGCTTGAACTTGCAAATCACCAGTTGATATATCTCTAAGTGATGAAGCCCAACCAAAAGCATTTAATAATCTTGTGATCCTTGCAGATGACAATTCTTGTGTGTCTGTATATCCAAGCCTTGTATTCTCTCCAAGTTCTGCGAAACCAACTCTTCCTAATCTGAATCCTCTTGATCCTATTGTGTTTAAGTTGAAGATCTTAAAAGCATCAACACATCTGATCCGAACAGTTGAGTCTGCACCTTGTCCTCCAAAGCTTTCTGGAAAGCTAGTTATAAAACCACGAAACAAAGTTTTTGTTGTTCCGCTATATTCTGCATCAATCTTGATCTGTCTAAATGGACTGATCTTTGTGACATTGTTAGTTGAGTCATAGTATGGAGAACTCGTATTCAAAGGATTGAAACGATCATCTGTGTTGCTTAATAACACACTTGCCACACCAGTTTGAAAATCAGCAAGATCGTGTTGTCTTCCTCGATCAATACTGAACTCTCTAACATAAGCAGAGACATCTGTGAAAGTCTGTGAACTTGCTAATGGTTCTGAATCAAAAGCAATGGATAGTGTCAGATTAACATCACTATTGAATGCAACTGACATTATATGATCACTCGCTTTCCTTGTCTTTGAAGATTGATCAGAGCATCTTGAGTCACTGTTTCAAATCTCTCATTATCTATTGAGAAAGTTGTGAAGATCTTAACTGGTTGCAGAACTTGTTTACTACCGCCACCACCAGCTGGGGATCCACCGCTCTCATCTCCAGTCTCAGCAAAGCTTGGAGCCTCGACTATATCAGATGTGTCTGAATCACCACCGCCTCCAGTTGGAGGACTAAATGATTCAGCAGTCAAACCAGCATTTGCAAAAGCTTGTTCTATTTCACTGATCTTTCGATCAGTTAATAATGCGATCTCTTCTAATGTTCTCTTAAATGTTCCAGCTTCAAATGATCCAAAAGCTTTTTCAAGTTCTTTTATAGCAAGAGCCTCAGTGAGGATCATCTCAGCAGAAACCTTTGTTGCTTCAGCTAAATCTTTCTTTGCTTGGATCTGATCTTCACGAGCTTGTTTCTGATCTTCAATCGCATCTGTCAGATCCTCTTCAGCTTTTTCAACTTCTCTAACTGCATCGTGAAACTTATCTGATTGAGCAGTTGCTTCAGCTTCTAACTCAATTAATTCTTCTTTAGCAAGGATCAGTTCAAGTTCAGCTTGTCTTGATCCATCTTGTGCTTCAGTTAATTCTTCAATTTGTTTCTTAAGATTGAGGATCGCAAGTTCTTCTTCAGCTGTGACTTCAGTTCCATCTTGTTGAAGTTCTGAAACTAATTTCTGAGCATCACCTAATTTGATCTGAGCTTGTGCAACTGCGATGTTTGATTCTTCAAGATCAGCAGTAGCTTCATCAAGTCTTTCTTGTTCTCTCTTTCCTCGTTCTTGCAAACCAGTGAGAGTCTTTATTGAAGATAATGCTTTCTGGATCGAACTTGTGTATTTATTAAATTCAACAGCACCAAACTGTATCTCTTCAACTTGATCATCAACAGAATCAGTGTTCTCATCGATCGCATCAGTTAGATCCTCAGTTGCATCTGTTAGATCCTCAGTTGCTTCTGTATTGTTCATATATTGCTGTCTTCTTCTCTCACGAGATCTTTCAGCTCTTTCTTCAGCAAGATTCTCAGCTCGTATTCCCTCAGCGATCTCATTAAGCTTTGTGAGAAAACCATCTCCAGAATCAGTCAATTGTCCAAACAGTTTTGCAAGGATTTCGTTGTTTCTTATAAATTCTATAATTCTTGATATTGCTTCTCCGACAATTGTTCCAATGTCTTTGAAAGCTTGAAAGCCTTTTTGTAGTCCAGCAAGAATATCTGATCCAAATTCTTTCATGAACTCTCTGACAGCTGTGACACCATTCTCAAACATCTCAACCATCTTTGGTAGAACTTTCTCTGCTAGATCAGAGATCACTGGTAGAAGTTCATTAACACTTGGCATGAGAACATTTCCCATTGATGTTGCTGTTTCTCTTAACTCAGCTTTTAATCTTCTCTGAGTGTTAGCAAAACCATCTGATGTTCTATCTAAGTCACCAAGTGCATCTGATGAATGTTCTTGGATCAAAGTCAAAGTTGCTTGTGCTCTTTCAAGTTCAGTCAGTTCTGAGACTGCTGACTTGTTTGTCATTGTCAAAGCTTTCTGATCAACAGTAGTTTGTTTTAAAACAATTCCAAGCTGTTTCAATCCCTCTCGTTCACCAGTTAAAGATTTGGTTATTCTTTCCAAAACATCTGATGGATCTATGTTTCTAAGAGATCCAATATCACCAGAAAGAACTGCGATCTGTTTAGCAAACTCTGAAGAAGCTTCAGCACTTGCACCCATACCATTAACAACTCCACCAGTGAAAGATAAGAGCTGTTGAAGTTCAGCTTGTGTGAAACCAGCCTTTGTTGAGAAGTCTTCAACGAATCCAGTTAATGAGTCAGTTGCTTCTTTGAATGTCACAGAGAATGCGTTTGCACTTTCTTCTGCATCAGATCCAAGTTCGACCATCTTTGCAGATGCAACACCTATGGCACCAGCCATTGCTCCACCTAAGAGCCCAACTGTTTTCATTCCTTTGCCAACTACATTAAGACCACCTTTGGCGACATCACCAGCTGATCCTAGTTTTTGAAATTGTCTGATCGCTCTTTTTTGACCAGCTTCAAGAGGAGCTGTATCTAATGCAATAGCGACATTAATTTGACTGTTTGCTCTAGCCATTTCTGTTCCTTATATAATCATCGAGTTGTGTGAGATATTCATTGATCTCACCAATTGAAAGTCTTTCTAGTTCCCAAGCTTGTATTCCGAAAAAGTGAGCAAGAGCTGGAAGATGTTTCCTATATCTTGCCCTTAAGCTTTTGGGATATCTTGATCCAAATCCTCTTCATTTTTGATTGACTCAATTGTGAGTTTTCCCAAGATCTCTTCATATTTGACATTCTTATCCTCCCTTTTAGCAAAGATATAAACTATCGAAGCTAATGATTCAAAGTCCATCATTGATGTTTGTGCGATTGCCTCCATAGAGTTGAGACCAGTTAACTTCTTGATCTCTCTCCATTCAATTCCAGTTATATCTGAATAATCTAAAAGATATTGTTTATCCTCGATAACAATAACTGGAAGATTTGATTTTTCTTCTTCTGCCATATTTGTCCTCTAAGTCTTTCCTCCAAACTTTCTTCCTTGTCCAGCTCTTCCATAGAGTTGCAGAACTAACTTGTTAAGTCTTCTCACATAATCTCTTTGCATTTCTGGAAGTCGATCTCTAACAGATGGGAATATGAAATATCCCTCTCTCTTTAAAGGTTTGTATAATCTTCGACCTCTTCTAAAAGCTCCACCATAAGGATTAAATCCACCGAACTCTTGTAGTCTTGCATAAGTCACTCGCTTGTTATAACCAACACGAAAGGAAGCTCCTTGTTTGGTCTTAGTAGCACGAACAGATGCAACTAACTTTCCAGAGTCTTTTGGAAGAACTTTCTTAACATCCTTTGCAACATTGTCTGCAAATTGAAAGTTGAATTGTTTGTATATTTTGACAGCATCAGATCCGAGAAGCTCGATCAATCTTTTCTGGTGTGCAATATCGACACCAGAGACCTCGATCAGAGTTCCCAGACCTTTTGCAGTTCGTTTGAGTCTCTTTCTTTTAGAGACCATTAAATTTAGACTGTTCCTCTAGTCACAGCACCAGTGACAATGAGACTGAAACTAAATGACACTTTGTCAGTGGCATTTGAATCAAGTGTGTAGTTTGTCACAAAGGCATTGCCAGTGTATTTGGGAGCTGAGGATGTGTTATCTGGTCGATAGTCGAATGCGACTACTGATCCATCAAATAATCCAGCCATAACTCCATCAGCTGTTGAATCATAACTTCCAGATCCAGAAATGCTTAATCCCTCAATGCCGACAACGAAAGTTGCTTGGTCTGAACCGAAGCTTGTTGTCTCTAAGGTGTTCACATCTCTTGATAAAGAGAGCGAGTCAACTTTTGAAGATATGTCTGTTCCATCTACTGAGAAGAACGAGTTCTTTCCGCTTTTGAAAGCCATTTTATTTCTCCTAAACTAAATTAATTTATTTCAAGTTGTGGGCATAAGCCACAGAGAATGTTGCTGATCCAGAAGTCACAGTTGTCACTATGCGAACATAACGATTGACTGTGTTTGTGGTTGCGATTCTTTGTGATGTTGTCCCAGTTAATGCTGTGAAGCTAAATCCAGAAACATCTGCAAAAGATGTGTTATCTGCTGATGATTGTATCTTCACGACCATATTTGCAGAGCTGTGAGCTGTGCAATGAATGTGTGCTTGTCCGCCTAATGTTGAACTTGCACCAAGATCAACAGCTGTTGCGTTAGCTGTTGCACTTGTGTTGGTTAGAGCATATAAGCTCACACCATTTCCAAAATTATCTCCAGTGAATGAAGCATTAACTCCAACTGCATCTGCAACCGCAGAATCAATTGTGTAGTTTTGTATTTTGGAATTTAATAAACTCGCTTTATTTCCAGCAGTTGTTCCACCTTGATAAATTGTTAGGGGAGTTGCTGTTGCTGATCCGATTACAGCTTGAAGCTCTTCATCGACTGCATCAGTGTCACCATCGAAGAAACCTCCGAGTGTGATGTTTGCTGTTTCAAGCGAAGCTATATAAGTGGCTTGATCTGAGCCAAAGGTTGTTGTCTCGTTGACAGCTTGGTCACGAGAGAAACTTGATGAATTGAAATAGGAGCTTAGATCAAATGCTCCAAATAAGACACTGGTGTCTTTTCCTGCTAAAAATGACATATTATTCCTCTTCTAACTTTTTGGCTTTATCTTCTGGCAATACAAGGTTCTGAAGCACCATCCAACGAGGCACTTGAACATTAACTGTTTCACCAGCTTTGAATTCTTTTTTCTTGATTTCACAATCTACGATTGCGATATATTTTATTTTTGACATATAATCACTCCGATGTTTCTGCCTCTGCTTCAATATCCATTTCAATAACACAAACTCTTCCCTCATCAGAAAGAGTGTTCTCAATTGTCATATTTCTCATACGAGAAACAAGAACAGCTCCATTGATCGTTGCATCATCTGAAAGCTGATCAATAACTTCATTAGCTAGTGCTAGGGCTCTGCTTTCAGTTGTGGAGGCGACAGAGTCCCCAGCTCCAGCTCTTAAAACATAGATAAAAACTTTTAGATCAATATCTTCTTCATAAACAGAGCCGAATGCTTGAAAGTCCATTGAGGAGTTTGCATCACCTAAATATATAAATTCTTTTTTGTTGTTCGATTCAAGTGGAGCATATTTAAAGATCGCAACACCACTAAGGTTTGATCTAGCATCTAACTGTGTTTTTAAATTATCTCGAACAGTTTTAACAACAGATCCAACAGCCATTTAAACACCAAAGACTTTTTCTGAGTTTTCATCGATCCATTGATTAACTTCTGGGATCCTAGTTGGATTTTTAAATCCTCCGCCTTGTGTGACAAGTGCGATGTTTCCTAGTTCATCATTAAACGATGTGGCTCTATCTGGAATGTTTGAACTTATGATCCTATCTTGTAGAAGCTTGAGACCAATACGATCAACACCATTCTTGACATAATCCCACCCATGTTCATATTCAATGACTACTGGCAAAGGATATTCAGAAGTAGGTTCTGGAAAGTGTCCATCTATTCTGTGAATAAATCCAGCATCTTCATCGATCTCGAAATTGCTTGTTGCAATCGTTTCACCCAAGATCTTAACACTGATCACTTTAGTCACATGAAAGTTTGGAACACTTAGGATCCTTGTTGTATCTCCAGACATTTTCTTTAAGTTATATCTTGAAGTCCAAGAAACTCCAGTCCATTGCTCTAATAGATCTGTGATCCTAGCTCTTTCATCAAAGATATCTGCATCTGGATAATCACTAGCAGAAGAAAGTTGAGCTATATCAAAAGCTCTTGCTTGAGCTTCTGTGAATATAGGGAAACCTAAGATCTCGTGATTTGTTCTCAATTTCTGAGATACAGATTCCCAAGTTCCAGTCCATTCAGCATATAGCTTGTTCACATCAGTTGTGTTTGAGATACCTAGATCAACAAAATATTTTCCAGTCCCATCAGATGTTGCAGTGACACCATTTAGGATCACTGTGTCATTTTCATCTGTGACTGTGCAAGTGACACTTCCAGAAGCATCTGTCAATGTTCCATCGACATAAGCATTCACATAGATTCTTCCTAATGAGTTTTTAAATATGTGAGTAGTTCCCTCACCAACTGAATAACCGATCATCTTTTCTTCTTAGATCCTTTTTTCTTTTTCTTCTTTTTCATACCGCCATAATGAGTAGGCACTATGATTTTTCCTTTCCAGCTTTTGAATCAGCTGTTTTCTTTGGAGCAGATTTAACTGGCTCTGCATAACCTTTTTCGATGAGATCCACAGCATTTGCTTTATCTGTGTCCCAGATCTCACCAGCTTTTGGAATTGGTTGACCATTATAAAGTCCACCCATATCCATTTTCATTTTGATCTTCATTGAGATCCTCCTTTAATTCACTGAGACACTCAGTTCTTTGGAAGCAGAGATTAGTTCAATATGAAAACGAACTAAATGTCTCAGTCAATGCTCTGTCGCCAGAGCATGACTAGATTGTTATGGTTTAAGCCATAACCATTCTTTTAACAGCATTTGAGTCCATTAGATCCCCATCAGCACGATAGATGAATCTGAATGTGACTAAATCGTTAGCGAAAGCAAAGTCCACTGATCGATCTACTTGAATGCCACCAGCTTCTCTTATGAAGTATTTGCTCATATCTCCGAAAGCCATAACTTTCTTTGCAGTTGCAATTGTTTCCACATTTGGATCAGTTGCAATTGGAGATCCTAGCAAGTTGTCTGGAGCTGTTAGTTGCAATGATGGTTGCCACAGATATTGGTTATTAGAGTCTTTAAGTTGTCTAATAGCTTTCACTGTTGCATCATTCATTAACCAAGCACCATTTACTCGATAAGGAGCTGTGACTGAATAATATAGATCAATGACTTCATCAGAAGTGATTGCAGTTGCAGATGCAGTAGTGACACCAGCAGATGCTTTATCAACTACTCCATGAGGTTTGCTTGAACCATTTCCACCAACAAAGTCTGCACCAGCTCCATTGCCTAATGCACGACCAGAGTCGTTGGCAAGAAAGCCCTCGATGTCAACACCCTCATCAGCTAAAAGCTCTGAAGATACTTGCACGAGATAAGCATATTTAAATGCTCCTAGTGTTATTGAAGAGCTTGTTGGATCGCTCTCACTTATTGCAGATCCCTCAGTGACAAGTGATGCACTTGAGAGAGCTGTGATTGTAGGAAACTTGATGTCTTCTCCTCCAGCTGTGTTGATCACAGTGGCGAATTGTCGAACAGTAGCGTTCTCATCTAGTTTCGCAATTATTTGGTCATAAAAACCTTGAGGAACGAGTCCACCATCTCCAGCGACAGTTAAGTCTCTCTTTTCAAATTCGTGAGATCTAACTTCGCCTTGTGCCATTGCTCTTAAGATTTCTCCATCAGATGGAGCTTCTTCTTTTTCTTCAATGACTGGAGCAGATGTATTATCAAAGATCGCTCTTGTGTCTTCAGCTTTTTTGTTAGCTTCTTCCACTGATGCAAGTTCTTGAACTCTGGCATCGATTTCAGACATTCTGTCGTTCATCTTATCCCATTGTTCTTTTTCAGTTGCATCCAATGATCTTTCCTCATTGATCTCTCGATCATTGAGTTCTTTCATTTGCTCCCATAGGTTATTTCGCTCATCAGAAAGTTTTTCAACTATTGAATTGCTCATTAATTTCTCCTAAAAGGTTTGTGGTCAGTGAAGAATGTTCGACTGACCATGTCGGTTGTTTTGGCAATGAAGAGCTGTTTCATCAACGAGCTCATCATCAAATCTTGTTATAACTAATCCTTTGTGGATTTTGGATGTTGTTTTGGAAGCAAGTCATTATCAGTGATATATTTTGCATCTCTAGGCTTATCGTTCATCAATAGATAACTAAAAGCTTTTAATCGTGCCAATCCCCATTGGACTCGATTCATATTAGGTCGATGTGAAGTTGAGAATGCACCAAAGCCTCTCCTCACTACTTTCTTAGCAGTGGGAACTCTCATTCTCCTCCAAGTTGCCAGTCCCTTTTCCTCAACTTCTTCATTATGTTTATCAACACGATTTTGAATAGACTTTTCTGTTTGTTTAGAAAACTTAATGTCTTTATCACTATCACCACCAGCTGATCCTTTAGGATTCTTCTTAGATCCCTCGATCTGATCCTTTTTTGGAGCTGGTGTGGATTGATCTTTATCATCCTTAGTTTGTCGGATTAAATAAAGATATCGTTGTCTTGCTTCAGATGTCACTTCTTTTTGAGAAGATCCAATCTTCTTTGTCTAGCATCAGCATTAAAAACTGATTCGTTTTCTTCAACAAGAAGATCTTTCAAGGATCCTTTTTCGTTAGCTTCAATGAGATCCCTAAGATCAAGACCGCTCAAGTCAGCTAGACCTTTGAATGATCTTTCAGCTGAGACAGTTGAATCTTGATAAGCTGGGAAAGGTGTTGGACTAACTTCATAAAGTCTTGTCTCTAATACCTCTCTCAAAACTGGATCATCACTATTTTCTGGCACTGACCATCTTTCTTCAATAACATCGAATCCAAAACTTGAGTTTGTGACATCACCTCTTTCAATCATTTTGAAAGCTGATCGATGATGTGTGATATCGAGATCCAAATCAACTTCATAATGAAGTCCTTTTGAGTCTTCTGAAAGTCTTAGTGTTCCAGCTCTCTTTGATCCGAGAACTAGATCTGTTGAATGATTGAAAAGAGCTTTGATATCATCTCTAGATGTTTGTGTTCCTCTTTCTTGAAGAGTCTTTCCAAATGCTCCTTTTTGTATCTTTTCAACAAAACCGCCACCGAGAACTTGTGATGCTTTATTAAATATAGAAGCATATCCAGAGATCTGAGCTTTTGATCCATCTAAGGTTCTGCTCTCAAACTCGTGGACTATGTGTCTAACATCGTGCATCGGTGTTGGTCTAACTTGTTTTGGTTCTGAACTGAAGATTTTTTCGTTTATCTTTTCCAATGTTCTTTCTCCATTATCTAATTTTCCTTTTTCTCGATCCGCCCAATCTATGGTTCTATTTGCACCAGCGATCATATCTTCAACAGATATGTTTGCTGATCCAGATCCCCAAAGCCAGTGTGCAACGACTCCAGCTGAAATTTCACCTTTTTTCACAGCTTCAGATCGAACATCATCAAGATGCCTCTTTATCCAAGCCGAAAGGCGGATCAGTTTATCCTCAGTGATACTGCCATTCGCTAAAGCTCTAGCTTCTGTGACTGTTTGTTCAACAAGTCCATCTCCAGCTTTATCTAAGTTATCCAGACCTCTTTGAGCATTTGCTTGAATATAATCTGGGACATCAATGTGCTCTGATCTCTCTTCTGATCGATCTTCCATCTTTTCATCATATTCCGCATGAGTTTTGCATGGCATGAAAAAAGTTTCGCCATCGACTTCTATATCGTGAAAAGATTCATCATCGACATAGCAACCAATAACCTTAGCTTTTGCAAGTGCTTCTTCTTTTGATCCAAATTGATCTTTGTCTGGATAAGGCATTATCTTCCTTTAAATATCTTCTTTTTATAATGTAGATCTGACCAGTCTGGGATCCCACTAATCTCATTGACTTTTCTTGGATCGAATACTGATTTTGTTTTTAATAGCATTCTTGGTTCTTCTTGAAAGTTAGGCATTGGAGTTTTATTCCATACCGCTTCAAGTTCATCCATTGTCCAGATCTCTAATCTGCTTGTGTGTTCTGTTGATGGATCCCAAGCTTCATTGTTTATTTCTGCATTTATGCCAGTTGCATAAGCATTTGGATAAACAAAGATCTCAAACTCTAACAAACACTTTGGGATCAGCTTATCTTTTGCATAAGTTCTAATCTTCTCGTTATGAGGTTTGATCACTCTTTTTTCGAATTCATTGTAGATATGAAAGTCTTGATTCTTTATTGATCGAGTTCCTTTAACTTCTACAAATTTATTTCTCAGCTGTGGATAACCATTATCACTGATCTTCCAATAAAGCACACTAAAATCTGGTTTATAAAAGAGCGCATCGTGTGTTATAGCAACCGCATTGGGAATATGATATTCAAAAGGATCTAAACCATATCTTTGATATGATCCAACAGATCCTCTAAAGTCTTCCCAGTTCCAACCTTTTTCGAATCTTTTGATCCCATTTAGTTCCATATCAAACTCAAAAACTTCTTCACCAAAGTTTCTAGCTTCGATGTTGCTTTTGAATCTTGTATGATCTTCACCGAAAATCCCACACATTGAGAGGACTTGATTATCATCCTCAATCATTGATGGATCAGCGATGTTCCATTGTTGTCTTAGCGACATTATTAACCTTGCCGATTTATCTGTTTATTATTCGGATTGGTCTTCATCTTCGACTGCAAGTTGATTCAAGTTTTGGAGATATGTGTTTCCAATTTCATCATCAACTGGATGCAGATCTTCTTTTGCTCTGATCTCGTTAACAGATAAGAATCCAGCATTTCTGCCAAGATTATATGCTTCATAACGAGCTTTTATATTTGCACGAAGAAGTCCAGAAACATCAATTCTTGCGAACTGGTTTCTTGGAAGCATCATTGTTAATGCAGTCTCAACTCGGTTTATATAAGGAAGAAGAGTCATTTCATAAAAGACTCTGTTTTGTTCTTCGATACTAGATCCGAGCTTTGTTGTTTCTGACAGATCACCGATCAGATAAGCTGGAACTCTAAAGAGTCCGCAGATCTCTGTTTTGGTATATTTCCTCGATTGAAGAAATTGCATTTGTTCGTGGTTGAGAGCTAGTGGTTTCCAACTTGCTCCCTCTGTCAAAATTCCAATGTTGTGAGCATTCTTTGATCCTTGATGTTTTCTATTAAAGGATTGTTTAAATACTCTAAGTTGTTCTTCTGTTGGGCTTGAGTTCATTTCAATGACACCACTCAAAACAGCACCATTATTAAAAAACTTTCCAGCAAACTCTTCTTGGGCTAGTGCCATTCCGATTGCTTCTTTTCCAGCATCGATAGGAGATAATCCTAATTCTGATCCTTGTTCAAAATGTTTTATATGAACGATGTCACCAGCTGGATTGAAAACTGTATATCTTTGATATTGCTTATCGTTAAAGGTATAAATAGATTTCCCATTTTTCCTATTCACTTCAACATCATCTGGATGCAAGTTATAGATCTCAGAGGGAAACCCATTTCGATCTCTTGCAGTTATTAACCAAAAGCTGTTTCCATAAAGGCACAACGAATTGATTGATCTGTGCATCCAAGTGAAGATATCTGTGTCTGGATTAGGCATTCCATTAACACCATCTAAATAAAGCGGAACATTAGTTGGTTCTCTATGATCCGCAGTTTTCCTAAATGTTTTAATTGGCATTGTTGCGATTGCATCACTGATCAGTGAAACACAAGCATAAACTGTTGAACTCTGAATTGCAGTTGATGGATCAACTGATTGTCCAGAGTTTGTCTTTCCTTTGTCATCGAGTCCAAGATTGAACAATGAAGCATCAAGGTCTCTTGTCTCGATTGATGGTCTAAAAAAATCTAATAATCTCATAATCTTTCAAAATCAAACAGCAGAGATATTGCGATCAGTCCTAGTCCCATAACTCCCATTCCAACTGTTGTTGAAATAAAGAATGCTGAAACACATAAGCAAATAAATCCCACACTGAAAATGATTAAATTGTTTATCATATCTGTCCTCATAGGTTTATAAATTGTGGAGCTTTTGGTTCTGGTTCTTGATCATCTCTAATCAGATCAGACCATCTATCAAAAGCCATAATTGATGCAATTGCCAAGTCGATCTTTCTTGCTGATGACTTATTGATCTTTGTGACCAATGTTCCTTGTGGTGTTTCTTTAGGAACACAATTTATCAAGTGTTGAAAAAGATTAAAGTCTCCATCATGAGAAAGGTCTTGATCCATAACAGCTGAATAAAACCTTGAACAAGCTTGAGCCATCTTCTTCCGATAGTTGCCCTCAAAATAAAGAATCATTTCTGATCCATACTTCTCTTCAAGTTCTTGAAGTTCGTTGTGCCAACCCATTGGATCAACAACAAATTCAACGACTTCATAATCTTCAAAGATTCGTTCTATCTTTAACAAGACCTCATCTCTTGGCACTTTCCAGAGTTTGTTTTCTGTGACTGGTCTTTCCCAGTGTCCAAGAACCTCGATGTGTGGTCTCGATTCATCAAAAAGGATTCCAACCAATGCTGTTGAATCTCTGGAATATGATCCATCGAATGCAAGTATGATTTTTGATCCTTTTGGTATTTTCTTTTCTTCATAGCATTTCTCCCATACACCAGCTGGAAGCCATCGCTCTGAAGTGCTAGTCCATTGATTTAAAAAATATCTTCTGAATTCATTTTCTGGTATTTGTTGAAAAGCCCTTTCAAGCTGATCACGATCGATCCAATCACCGAGAGCTGGATTACTCTGTTCGAGAGCTTTTGCTCTTTGCTTAGGATCGGATATATCCAGTTCTTGATCTGCCTCGTATATTTTGAAATAAAATCCATCATCCTCAATTTCTCCATCCTCAATATTTTTTGCATATTTATAAAGCCGATAAGCCAATGAGTTTTCTACTCCAGCTGTCGTTATGTTTATTCCAATTGTGTTTGTTCTTTTTCTTAAACCATTCTGGATCACCAGATGAGCTTTTTCTTTGTTGCCAGTCATTTCGTGGATCTCATCAAAGATCCCAAAAGGAGCTGGTCTAAGTCCATCGTTTTGACCGCCTACACATGGAACTTTCAAGATATAAGCAAGGGGATTGTCCTTAACTATGATCTTTCTTTCTTGAACATCGCAATAATATTTCAGTTCACCATTCTCGATCATTGCTTTTGCAGAACTAAAAACAAGATCAGCTTGATCATAACTTGAAGCAACTACTGGAATGATAGGAGCATTGATCTGGGAACCTAACAAACCATAAACAGCTAAAGCTCCAGCAAGTTCTGTTTTTCCATTCCCTTTAGGGAGTGATATATAAGCTGTATGGTGTTTATAAGATCCATCTGGTTTTAACTCAAAAAGTTCATTTATGATCTCTTTTTGCCAATCCCTTAAGACAAATGGTTGTCCTAGATAATCTCCAGCTGAATGAACTAGATATTTTTCAATAAACTTTATAACTCTAGTTCCAGCAGTCTTCATTCTTCCTCTTCTTCTTCGAATTCTGTGTCGATCCAAGAAGTGTGAACTCTAACTCCATCAATATAGAGCCAAGCACCTTTGTCACTCATTCTTCTTCTAGTTCGCTATTTAGATCATCGAGACTTTTCTTCATCTGTCCGATCTGGATCCCTAGAGAGACACGAGCTTTAGGCGATAAACCAATTCGATCTTCCATTTGTCTGATCTCAGCATCAATCTTTAATAATGCAGAATAAAGAGGATTAAGAACGACTTGTCCTTTTGATCCTACAACTAAGCGATCCTTTTTAGCTTGTTTATAGATCCGCTCACGCTCATCGATCAGTGTTGCTAGTCGAATAACAGTGTTTAGATCAGATTTGACATCAATAGCGGTTGCTAGATCGCTAGTCCAGAACTGATCCCACCATAATTTCGTGTTTTTTAAATATCTTCCTCTTAATTTCGGCAAATCTCGTTGTTTATAAGCACCAATATCGACCAGCTTTGGTCGAATTCGATGTTCTCTTTGCTCGACTGGTTTTGCTCTTGTCATGTTGAAAAAATATTTCTTTTTAAAATCTCGAGACTATACAAGTCAGAAGAG
>CENJ01002596.1_pt1 | contig 17402 bp, 15 predicted proteins | sample 356161 | NCBI WGS metagenome assembly CENJ01 (sample SAMEA2619531, study PRJEB7988) | marine metagenome | biome: marine biome (ENVO:00000447); feature: surface water layer (ENVO:00002042); material: "saline water (ENVO:00002010), including plankton (ENVO:xxxxxxxx)" | depth 5 m
AATAATTTACTTCTCGAATTATGTCTTAATCTTCTAATTGCTTTTTCTTTAATTTGTCTTACTCTTTCTCGTGTTAAATCAAACTTAGATCCAATTTCTTCTAACGTTAAACCATGTTGCTTGCCAATACCAAAAAACAACATAACTACATCCTTTTCTCTATCACTTAGTGTGGCTAACGATCTTTCTATTTCTCTTTGAAGAGACTCTCTCATTAATTCTAAATCTGCCTTTGGACTATCGTTATTAACCATAACATCTAATAAAGAATTATCTTCACCATCAACAAATGGAGCATCTACCGACACATGTCGCCCACTTACTTTCATAGTATCTTTGACTTTTTCTTCTGTTAAATCTAAAGCACTTGCTAATTCATCACTGCTTGGAGGCCTTTCAAATTCTTGTTCTAATTTTGAAAAAGCTTTATTAATTTTGTTCAATGAACCTACTTGGTTTAAAGGAAGTCTTACTATTCTTGACTGTTCAGCTAAAGCTTGAAGAATTGATTGACGAATCCACCATACAGCATAAGAAATGAATTTGAATCCTCTTGTTTCGTCAAATCTTTGGGCTGCTTTAATTAGTCCTAGATTTCCTTCATTAATTAAATCTGGAAGGGTAAGTCCTTGATTTTGGTATTGTTTAGCAACTGAAACAACAAATCTAAGATTAGCTTTGGTTAATTTCTCTAAGGCTATTTGATCTCCTTGTTTTATTTTTTGAGCCAATTCTACCTCCATTTCAGCAGTAATTAGCTCTTCTCTACCAATTTCCTGCAGGTACTTATCTAATGATTGGCTTTCTCTATTGGTTATTGATTTGGTAATTTTAAGTTGTCTCATGGGAAGGTTTTCGTTGTATCAAATGTAATTCATGTACTCCCTTAAGTCAAATTAAATGACCTTAAACTTTCCGGATGTTGAAAATTAGTTATTAACAGATAGAAACAACCTGTTGAGAACTTTTTTTATAAATCAAAATAGGTAATTTGAGATCCTGCAAAAATTCCAAATCCATTTTCTATATTGCTATACACTTGCACAGGTTGTGCAAATGGATTTCCAGATGTGTTTTGATATAGCTCTAAGCTGGTTCTGTAATAATAATACGATTTTGAAATATTATGAAGATAAATTCTTATACCTGAAATTTTATAACTCCACTCATAACCGTCCTCGTAACCACTTTCGTCGTAAAATGGAATTTCAAATTCTAAAACCTTATTTTGTCCATTAAAAAGTAAATCATTAAATAAGCCTTGATCTCTCCACGGTGATCCTCCGTTCTGAAAAACCACATCGGATAATATCATATATTGCTGAGCAGTGTCAATTTCATGTTCTATAGTATCTATGCCTTCAAGTAAAATATATTCGCTCACAGCATAAGTTTCTAATAAATAATAATTTTGAAAGTTAGAAGGGTCATCAAAATTTAAATTTATTTGAATTCTGTCGCCATTAATGGGGTCCAAAACGGTAGTGGTATCTATACTCTTTATGTTAATTGGGGCTGGTAAAGAATCTAAAGAAGTGATATTGGTATAATTTGGATGTTTAACTTCAAGATTATAGGTTTTATTTTCTTCTGGATAGGTTTGACCTATATAAAAGCCATTATTAATATGGTTTAGTACATCGACGATATTTCCATCATTATCCAAAATTTTAACCTCAGCATCTTCAATATTTAGAAAAGAAGCTGTATCAACAACACTTCTACTACTACTTACATGAACTTTAAAGTTAGAATCACTTTCAAAAATAGAATTGATTACTAATTTAGAGACAGTAACATCTCCTTCAAAAGGAATCACTTTTTCACAAGAAATAAAAGTGGAAGCAATAACCAATAATATAAATATTTTTTTCATTTCTAAAATTTAAAAGAATAAGTAAAGGATGGAATTATTGGAAATAAGCTAAATTGGGAAAGCTGAGAATTTCCTTTTTCGTCTCGGGTGAATTGTAAATAAAATGGATTTTGTCTACTGTAGGCATTATACAATCCAAAACTCCAAGTCCTTTCTCCCCATTTTTTCTCTTTTCTCATATTAATGGAGATATCCAGTCTGTGGTAGTTAGGCATTCTATAATTATTTCTACTTTCTATATGATCAACAACACTTTCATTAGATAAATTAAAACTATTGATATTATTTACTAATGAACTATTAAAAGATGAATAAGATTCTCGACCAAGAGTTACAGCATTTCCAGTGCCATAAACCCACACCATACCAATATTAATCCGATTATTGATCTCATGTGTTATAGCAATGCCAATATCATGTCTTCTATCATATCTGTAAGGATAAGTAAGTCCGAAATTTATGGAATCAAACTGTCTATTGGTCCATGATAAAGTATATCCAATCCATCCTGTGGTTTTTCCCATTTTCTTTTCAATAAGCAACTCTCCTCCATAAGACCAACCTCTTCCAATATGAATTTTATCTTGCCAATCAGTCTGAGAATCAAAAAATGAAGCGCCATCTTTATACTCAATCAAATTATCCATTGTTTTATAATACCCTTCTAACGAAACTTCAATTTTATCATTAAATGTTCTAGCATAACCAGCAGCAATTTGATCGGAGAACTGAGGTTTTATTTTTTCAGTTGCTGGGACCCATAGATCAGTGGGCAATCCTATTCCAGAATTGGTTAATAAATGTAAAAATTGACCCATTTTAGCATATCCCATTTTAAAGGAAGATTTGGAATCTATTAAATACCTAAAACTTATCCTTGGTTGAAAAGATGAGTATTGTTTATTTCCTACAAAAAATGTACTGTAGTGAAGACCTCCATTTCCTTTAAGTGAATTATTAACCGTCCAGTCATCTTCTATGTACGCAGATACTTCATGAGCGTAATGTTTTACAGCTCCAAAGGTCGTGTCTAAAGCAGTGGTGCTGTCTGACAATTGAAACTGATTTACTCCAGGAGTAAAAGTATGATATATATCTCCAATACCCAACTTTATTAAATGATCTGGGTTGGGCATCCAGTCTACATCAATTTTACCAGACCAATCTTCTATATTACTAATGTAAGAATAATTAAAATTTTGATTTACCGTTGATGTGGTATTATTAGGATTAGTTGTAGTTTGGGTATTACTACTTCCAAAAGCGATTAAAAAATCATATTTACTATATCTTAGCGTAGTATTTATAAAAACCTTGTTAGAAGGCATATAATTCCATCTTAAGGCACTTATAATATTTCCCCATCTTAACTGAGATTTTGTGGTATCCACACCGTAACTAGAGTCATTGACATTACTGTAACTATCAATTGCATCTAAAAACGCTCGATCTCTTCCCATGTAATTACTTAGGTAAAGTCTATGTTTTTCGTTTATTTTATGGTTGATTTTACCATTAAAATCATAAAAATAATATCCACCAGTGTTTGAACTATTTGCATCACCCTCATTTTTACTTGCTTGTCTTCGCTGATTTGCAGCTATAAATGGTCTAGCTAATATGTCTAAATAAGTTCTTCTTGCAGAAATTATAAAAGAAGTTTTATCTTTTATTATGGGACCTTCTAAAGATATTTTGGAAGCAATAAGACCAATAGAACCTTGTCCATGAAATTTCTTCATATTTCCCTCTTTCATTTTAATATCAATAACAGAAGATAACCTACCACCGTACCGAGCCGGAAAACCTCCTTTGACCAATTTGGTAGAATTAATTGCATCTGAATTAAAAACAGAGAAGAACCCAAATAGGTGAGAGGCATTGTAAACAGGTACTCCATCCAATAAAATTAAATTTTGATCTGGTCCTCCTCCTCTTACATAAAGCCCAGATGTACCTTCACTTCCTGTTTGCACACCTGGAAGTAACTGAATGGTTTTCATTACATCATTTTCCCCTAAAAGTGCAGGTAAGGCTCTAACTTTATCCATAGATAAATCAACAGTACTCATCTCTGACTTTTGATGAACTAATTCTTCTTTGGAAGATAAAATCTCTACTTCTTGAAGCATTTGATCACTAAGTGAAAAATTCTTAGTAAGATCTGAATCTGGATAATCTTCAAAAACTTGAGTTACATAACCAATGTAACTTACTCTGATTTTTAGTGAATCTTTGGGAAGAGTTAGGCTGTAAAATCCATAATCATTGCTAATAGTCCCTTTACCAGATTTCAAGTCATAAATTGTTGCACCTATTAATTTTTCACCACTTTCAATTTCATCAACATAACCACTAATGGTAATATTATTTTGAGCACTATTGAAAAAAGGAAGTAAAAATAATGGAAGTAAAAATCTCAAATTATTCATAAAAGTTAAAATTTTAATTTAAATCTATAAAAAGGTAATTCACTGGTATTTTTCTGAGTAATCTTTTTCCCAAAGAATTATACCTTCTTTATATTTTATTTTTGAGAGTTTTTTTCCATAAATATCGTACTCTTCAAAAACCCCATTTTTAACCCCTTTAATGAAATTTCCACTAAATATTAATTGACCATTACTGTACCATTTTTTAAATTCGCCATTTTTTATTCCATTCTCAAATTCTATCAAAAGTTTGATCATTCCGTTTTCATAATGATCGAAAACAGTACCGTTAATTAAACTAATATCTTTAGTAGAATAAACAGTATCTTTTAGGAGATTCGTTACGTCATTTAAACAGTATTCTTGAGAAATAAAAACATGGGTAAGAAGATTTAAAAAAGAAAAAAAAATAATTTTTTTCATTAATGGATCATTAAAATGAAGCTTTGATTCTTACATTTTTTCCGTGATGTACATTTCTGTACCATTTAGTGTGGCTTGAAAACTTTTTATAAAAGCTAATATTAAAAAACATGTAACTGTCATTAGCAGTTGGATCACCTCTGACAAATCCTTCTTCTGCACTTGTCCCAACAGTTGTATAAACTCGTGGGCCATACACATCAATTAAAGATTGATCTGGTGGAGTAGCTCCATCTGGCAAAGGATCACTAGTATTTGAAACAAAAGCCATGTAAGGTCTAGGCCAACCTGAATTGGTTCCTGACATAACTCCAGCAATATTCCCGCCTTTATCGATTATAGCATCTCTGTTATAGTAAACACTACTAACATCGTCTAAATAATCTGTGGTAGTAAATCTGTAAGAAGCTTCAATCTTAAGTCCCATGTCCCCATTAAAAGCCTTTTCTAATCCAAATCCAACTGGAAAACAAATTGCAATAGGAGAATAAGTTTTGCCATCTTTTTGAAATTTGGTTTTATTTCCATACATACCTTGTCCTTCAGTGTGCAGTGGTCTTAAACTATACCATTCATCGTCTACAAGTGGGTTGAAATTACTATTCATATGCGCCTCAGAATTATAAACCTTATTATTTAGACCCTTAGGGTTGTAATAAAAACCTCCAACACCACCCATGATATAAAATCCCCAATGTGCAAGAAAATTTGGAGCTAATTTGTGGCCTTGAACATCTTTAAGATTAAATTTATTTCCAGTAATTGGTTTTGCAAAATAATACTCTACGATACCAGAAAGTTCGACTATATTACTTTTAAAGTTTAAATTTCTATTTTGTCTGTTAAGATCATCGGAAATAGCATCATCAGCACCTATTTTAGCAAAAACTAAATTCCCTCTAAAATTGAGTTTTCTTTTAAAGTGATAAATGTATGCAGCATTAAAAGAGAAGTTAGACTTGGCTAAATCGGTGTCATAAACAGATCTTAAAAAATCAATTTGTGACACTTCAGTATTGGGATCTGAAATAAAACTCCCACCAAGGTCTGTCAAGCAATTAGAAGCACCTACTCCTAAGGTAACTTCGTGTCTTTTTTTTCTGTATTCATATTTGTCGTTATATGATCTATGTTGCGAAAAAACGATAGAAAGCAACATAACAAAAACAAATGTGTATATATATTTTAGAAAAAACACACTACAAAAGTAGTAAAATTTCTAAAGGAATTTAAAGATTTATGGTCTTTAATTTAAAATTGACTCCAGAAAACCTATTATAAAAGGACCCAAAGATACAGATAGGGCACCTACTATTGTCCATAATAAGACATTAAATGATACTTCCATTATACTCTTCATGACTGTTTTTTTAGTTCATGATGTATTACGAAAAGTATTACATAGGGTTACATTTAATTAAGCGATTGTATAAAATAATGGTTACAGACCAATACCGAAATACCCTTTAGTTCCGTTGGGATATTGTCCTTCAATTAAGATTCCTCCTTTTTTAGATCTTAACAAATTAATTAAATTTCTTTTGTTATCAATAGGAACTTTATCCACATGAGTTATGATAAATCCATTTTCTATACCAATATTTTTAAATTTTCCATTGTCAATTTTTTTCAATACAACTCCACTTTTAATCTTTAACCGTTTTAAATCATTAAGCTGAAGATCTTCTAAGGTTGCTCCAAATAAAATAGATTCTTTTTCAGTAAGTTTTTTGTTAATGATTTCAGTATTCCCATTTTCATTTCTCAATTCAACACTGACTTCTTTAATTTCTTTTTTAGTTTGAATGAGCATTTTAACCACATCACCAGGCTTGTGTTTGCCAATTTGCTCTTGAAGTTCTGGTACATCATTCACTGGCACATCTTCTACTTTGAGAATGACATCGTATTTTTCAATGCCAGCTTCTTGTGCAGCTCCATTTTCTGAAAAACCACTTACTAAAACTCCATTAGTACTGGGTAATTTTAATTGATCCATTAATTCTTGGGTAACATCTTGAATCATTATACCTATAAATGCTCTTTGAACTACACCATAATTTTTTAGATCATTGATCACCTTTAAGGCTATATTGGATGGAATAGCAAATGAGTACCCTGAATAAGAGCCAGTTTTGGATGCAATTGCAGTATTGATCCCAACTAAATAGCCATCTGGAGTAACCAATGCTCCTCCACTATTTCCTGGATTTACAGCAGCATCAGTCTGAATGAATGATTCTAATGGAAAAATATTGTCTCTTGAATTGGATCTTAAAATATTAATGTTTCTTGATTTCGCACTAACAATTCCAGCTGTTACTGTAGAAGTTAGATTAAAAGGATTACCGACTGCAAGTACCCAATCACCTAATTTCAGATCATCTGAATTACCAAATTCTGTAAAAAGAAGATTTTTTTCATCTATTTTTAACAATGCTAAATCCGTATTTGGGTCGCTTCCTATTATTTTAGCTGACAACTCTCTACCGTCGTTCAATGTAATTAAAACATTGGAAGCATCATCAATTACATGGTTATTTGTAACTATGTAACCGTCTTCTGAAATAATTACTCCAGAACCAGTAGCAATTTGAGGTCTATGACCTCTACTGCCCTGAGGACCCCAAAAATAGTCTAGTAACGGATCCGAATTATAAGATTGGAGGTATTCACTTTTTATATGAACAACAGCATTTACTGTTTTCTCTGCTGCATTTGTGAAATCTAAATTATAAGTATTATTTATGTGATTAGAAGCTAAGATGGTTTTAGTAGATGAGCGGTCTTTTTTTGTAATAGTATTATTCTCCTTTATATTCTTGGTGATATCGCTTTGATTACGATTATCTATTGTGAGATAGGTTAAACTACCACCAATTAAAATGGCCGTAAATATTAATATAGCTTGTTTCATTTAAATTTTTTGTAAAACTAAGTGTCAATTACCATTATTATTATGGTTTTGATGTTAAATATTGTTAAGGATTATTTTAACTACTTTTGCCTCTATGAATGTTAAATTCTTTAAATATCAAGGAACTGGAAATGATTTTATTATAATTGATTTAAGGAAGTTTAATGTAAATATAAATAAAGAAACTGTAAGGAAAATTTGTGATAGAAAATATGGTATTGGATCTGATGGATTAATGCTAATAAATAATAAAAAAAAATTTGATTTTGAAATGGTTTTTTATAATCCTGATGGTTCTAAGAGTTTTTGCGGAAATGGAAGTAGATGTGCAGTTTTATACAATTTTCATCAAGGATTAATTCAAAAAAAATGCTCCTTTTACACGAATGACGGAGCTCATCAAGGTCAAATTTATGAAAGTGAAATAGTAAAGATAAGTATTTTAGGTCCGGTTACCGTTAAAAAATTATCGAATGGAGACTATCAAGTCAATACGGGTTCGCCCCATTACATTCAATTTAGGTCAAGTTGGGAGAGTTTGGATTTTATAACTCATTGCAGATCTATTAGAAATAACATTCAATATAAAGATAATGGTATCAATGTAAATTTAGTAAAGTCGCAAAATCAGGAATTATTTATGAGAACCTACGAAAGGGGAGTTGAAAATGAAACTTTATCTTGCGGTTCTGGCGTAACTGCAGCAGCACTTGCATATGGCATTCAAAATAATATTCCCAATAAAGTTTCAGTGAATACGCTTGGAGGTCAACTTTTTGTAGAATTTGAAAAAAAGGATACTAGTTTTACCGAAATTTTTCTTTCAGGGACTTCTTCATTTGTTTTTAGTGGTGAAATTAACATTTAGTTTGAAATTATGAGTAAAATAATCCAACTTAGAGATCCTGAAGTTACTGATGTTCCCTTTTTACTTAATATTGAAAACGATTTAAACAATCAATTTTTCTCTAGTAGATTGAGATTTTACTCAGAAAATGAGGTTAAATATTTCGTTCAAAAAAAGCAAAATTTATTGATGGATCTGCAATATCGATTCATGATTATTCATGAATTTAAACCCATAGGGTGTATCGACTTAATTGATTTTGATTTGGTTAATTCCAGAGTAGAGATGGGTATTTTAATTGAAGAAAAACACAGAAAAAACGGGTTCGGATACAATGCTATAGAAGAAATTAAAAGTATTATTCACAAGGAACACTCTCTACAACAAATATATGCAGAGGTTTTATCTGATAATTTACCAAGCATTCATCTATTTGAAAAATCAGGATTTCAAGAATTTGGTTGCAAAAAAAAGTGGATTAGAAAAGAAAACGGTTTTATAGATCTTAATTTATATCAATTTTTTTTTAAATAGTTAATCTACCTTCTTCTTCTATTCCTATCTCTTCCTCTATTTCTATCTCTTCCTCTATTTCTGTTTCTTCCTCCTCTTTTTTTACCACTATTTTGAGATGCTATTTCGACAACAAAACTTTTACTATCGTATTCTTTTCCTTTTAGATCTTCTAATATTTTATCGGAAAGCGATTTCTCCACTTCAAAAAAAGAAAAATCATTGTATATGTCTAAAGCTCCAACTGCTTTAGCAGGCAAATTGGTATTAGAACATATTAGTCTTAAAAGTCCTCCTTTATTTAAGCCTTTATTATGACCTAAGTTAATAAAAAATCTTTGTTGATTTTCATTTGTTAAGCGAGGTCCTTTTTCTCCTTTTTCAGAGTAAATATCCTTTGAGTTTTCATAGTATTTTAGAAGTTGTTCAAACTCAATAGCTATCATCCTTTTTATTAAATCTTCTTTTGAAAATTTTGCTAAACTTTCATTTATTGAAGGAATTAGTTTAGAAATTTCTTCCTCATTTATCTTAATATTTTTTATTTTTTTAGTATACTCAATTAATTGTTGCTCGCAAATTTCTTTTCCAGATGGTAGCTTTCCTTTTTCAAACTTAATTTTTACTTTTCTTTCAATTTGAGATATTTTATTTTGGTCTCTATTTGAAACTATCGCAATAGAAACTCCCTTGTTCCCAGCTCTTGCAGTTCTTCCACTCCTGTGAGTATAGCTTTCAGATTCATCAGGCAAGTGATAATTGATTACATGAGAAATATTATTAACATCAATTCCTCTTGCTGCCACATCTGTAGCTACTAGAACTTGAATGGTTTTATCTCTAAATTTTTCCATTGCTTTATCCCTTTGAATTTGTGAAAGGTCTCCATGAAGAGGTGCCGCACTGTATCCTTCTTTTAAAAGCTTATCTGCCACTTCTTGAGTAGTTCTTCTGGTTCTACAAAAAATTAAGCCATAAATATTAGGATTAAAATCTAAAATTCTTTTCACAGCTTTGTATCTTTCTCTTTCAGGAATACTATAGTAAACGTGTTGTATATTTTCAGCTCCAACATTTTTATGACCTACAGTTATTTCTAATGGATTACTCATATATGATTTAGAAATTTTTTCTACCTCTTTGGGCATTGTAGCAGAGAACAACCATGTTGACTTTTCAGTAGGTGTATGCTCTAAAATACCATCGATATCTTCTTTAAATCCCATATTTAGCATTTCATCTGCTTCATCCAATACTACGTAAGAAACTCGATTGATTTTAATCATTCTTCTTTTCATCATATCCATCAGTCTTCCAGGCGTGGCTACCACAATTTGAGCTCCAGATCTTATTTCTTTAGCTTGTTTATCCATACTAGCACCACCATATATAGTAGCCACTGATAAACCTTTAATAAATTTAGAAAATGCTTTAAAGTCATTAGAAATTTGGACACATAATTCTCTTGTTGGTGCTATAACCAAACCTTGTACGATATTTTTTTTAACATCAATTCTTTGGATCATAGGTAGTCCAAAAGCAGCTGTTTTGCCAGTACCAGTTTGAGCCAACCCAATAAGATCTTTTTGCTCCGTAATTAACACAGGAATTGCTTCCTCTTGAACAGGAGTGGGTTGAGTAAACCCTAAGGCTTCGATTCCTTTTAGAAGATCTGGTTTAAGTGGTAATTCTGTGAAAAGCATTATAGTAATTTTTCGCGAAGGTAAACTAATAAATCATTTAAAAGTAAAAAAAGTCAAACCTGTAAGCCGGATTCTGTCTAGGTTCATCATTTATCTAGGTTAATTATCACTAATTAACTCAAGCAACCTACCCTCCAAGTTGAGCGAGCCACTCTTCAACTAAAGTAACCTTGGTTTATTTGGTCTTGCAGCGTATGAGGTTTGCCAAGCTATTAATGTCACCACTAATACGGTGAGCTCTTACCTCACCTTTTCACCATTACCATTTCTGGCTGTTTATTTTCTGTTGCACTATCTGTATCTTTTGACCCTTCCTGTTAGGAAGCATACTGCTCTATGCTGTCCGGACTTTCCTCTTGCATAACAAGCGATGAACTGGTTTGACTTTTAGCAAAAGTAGGTTTTCTTTAATAAAAATTACCACTTTCTTTGAAAGAATTTATCAAATTCTTATTTAAAAAGTATGTCTACAGAAATTGGTCTGTGATCTGAAAATTCTTCTCGGTGAGTTTTAAAATTTTTAGAATCTAAATCTTTATCGTGCCATATGTAATCTATTCTAAGTAGAGGAATATTTCCAATATAGGTTCCTCCAACACCCAAGCCTGATATCGTAAATGCATCTTTGTAATAATTATTAAATTGATTGTAAGCATATGAAATAGGCGTGTCATTTAAATCGCAACATATTATATTCTTATAAGGACTTGAGTTAATTTTAGGTAACAACTCCTTTAACTGCTGACTTCTTTTAAAAAATCCAATTTTAAGTCTATTAACAATATCTTGCTTTGGAATTTCTTGATGGGGCCATAAAGGGCTTCCTTTTCCTCCAATAATATTGTAATCTGAGTGGTTAAACCTAATGGAACCCATATGCGTATTGTAAATTCTAATTGTATCAGCAGTTATGTTAATGTCAGTCCACATACAATGATTAGAATGATCGTTTTTAAATCCTAATTCTTCCTTATTAATAATGGGAAATTTACTAAAAGTAGCTAATCCAAATTGAGCATTTTTTTTACTTTCACTTGTGAAACTTTCATGGTAATATTTATATCCCAATTCTTCAACAATCAATTCTCTAGTCACAAACTCATTACTGGCGTCATAATAATACTCCTGAAAGCAAATAATATCTGGATTTTCTTTTTTAACAAAACTTAAAATATTTGATTTTATTTTTTCATTATTTGACCAGTTATATAAATCAAACAATCTTACATTAAATGACATAATTTTAATTTTAGAAGTATGATAGGTATTATTTTTAAGTATGGGATTGATCTGAAAAAATCTACTGTGATGATACATTCCTGCAATGATCAAAAGTAAAGTAGTAAGAAAAAATAATTTTTTTTTCAAGACCCATACTATCAATAGGATGGTGTTGGATAATAAAATTAATGGATATCCTAATCCTAAAAATGAAATCCAAATACTGCTAACTGGATTAGCTAAGTAGGATAGATAGCTAAAAAACAACAAAAAGTTAAAAAAAATGGTCAAATAGGCTAAAAGTCTATTAGTCCAAACCATATTTTTAATTCCAAAATTATATATGCTTACTGGCATCGAATAGATAGTCTTTTTCTTCTTTTGTCAAGCTCTCATAACCCGATAATTTTATTTTATCCAAAATTTCATCTACTTTTTCTTGACGATTTTTGGAAACTGATTTTTTAGAAGTATTTTGTGTTTTAGTCTTAGGATTCTCCTTCTTTTTATAAACAATTTTAATTTTCCTTTTTTTTGCGAAACTACCTAAAGTTTTAACAAAATTATCAAACCAGTAAGCAATGTCTTTCCCTTTTTTAAAGTTGGATACATATAAGTATCCCCATAAAGCGCCTCCTAAGTGTGCAAAATGTGCAATTCCATCGGAATTAGATAATCCGACAATGTCAAAAGCTACCCAAATCATTGCCAAATATTTCATTTTAACTCGAAAAATCCCAAATAACATTACCACAAAGTTGGGTGTGTAAGTGGCTAATCCAACAAATACAGCCATTACCGCAGCTGAGGCGCCCAACATAGGAATATCTCCCATGTCTCTGAAAAGTGGAAATAAATTATGAGTAATTAGGTATAAAATAGCTCCACAGATTCCTCCGATTATATAAGTGCTAATAGCTGATTTTTTCCCCATAAGATCTTCATACATTTTAGCAGTAAAAAAATAAATCAACATATTATTAAATAAATGCCAGAATGATCCATGTAAAAACATGTAAGTTATAATTGTCCATGGTCTTTTAAGAAAAATTAAAAAAGAGGAATTGAAGCTGAAATAATCATCAATATTGTTGATATTGCTTAAGTTCCATTTCATTAAGGTAAATACACTAGCTAAAATCAAAAAAAGTAAGTATACAGAAATATTAATGTAGATAATTTTTACATAAACTCCTCCATTTCTAAACTGATATTTTAATTGTTCTAATAAAGCCATTTAAAAAAAACTATTTCTATTTTTCCCCCAATATAAGACAATAATTATTCCAACTAACGCACCACCTAAATGAGCAAAGTGTGCAACATTGTCACTAGGGTTGTTTGAAACGCCTAAATATAATTCTAAAGCAGCATATCCAATCACGAAATACTTAGCTTTTATTGGAATAGGCGGGAAAAGAAGCATCAATTCAGTATTTGGAAAAAGGTATCCAAATGCGGCTAAAAGACCAAAGACAGCTCCTGAAGCACCAAGCATTGGAGTATGGTGAAGTAAATTTAATTGAGCTAAAACTGGATCTTTGAAATTCATTCCTTTCTGAAATGCTTCATAAGCGGCGTTTCTAAAAAGTTCTAAATCTTCTAAGGATAAGTTAATTTCAATAATATGAATCCTGTAGTAATTTACCCCCAAATGTAAAACTGCTGCTCCTAGAGCACAAGATATATAATATCCTAAAAACCTTTGAGCACCCCAAACTCTTTCTAATTGGGAACCAAAAATTACTAAGGCAAACATATTAAAAAATATATGCCCGATAGAATAAGGGCTATGCATAAAAAAGTGGGTAGCTAATTGCCAAGGCTTAAAATCTTCAGAAGAAATCGGATACAGTTCTAAATTTTGTGTGAAAGAAGGAATGGTCCATTGAGCAATATAAAATAGAATATTGATTAATAACAGATTCTTTACAACCGGACTTATGTTCTTTAGAAGATTACTAAACATTAACCAAATTTTTTGTTAATTTCTTCTTGAGTAATTTCTTTAACAATTGCTAACCCTTTGCTATTTACTGTAGGATTTTTACAAGAAAATAAACAATCAATTAAATAAACCATTTCATTTCTGTTCATGCTTTTAAGAGTCTTATGAGCATAACTTGTAGCCATATTCCATGCGATTTTGTGATAGGGAATTTCCAACTCATTATTACTGTTTTTAATGTTTTCAATACAGTTTTCTAAAAATGATTTCACATCTACATTTTCTGTTGACGAAAAAGTATTCACAACAATACTTTGCTTACCAAATTGATCAATTTCAACTCCTAATCTTTGCAAATCCTCTTTAATATCTAAACATAAAGCAAGATCACTAGAATTTAATTCAATTTCAATTGGATGTAGCAATTTTTGAGAAGCTACTTCACCATTTTTATATTTTTCAACAAGTTGTTCAAATTTAACTTGTTGATGGGCTCTAAATACATCAATAATTAATAAGCCATTTTTTTTGACAGTTATAATATATCTAGAACCAAGTTGTAAAAATAAATAAGAATTTACCTGCTTTTCTTCTTGTTTCACCAATTTATTAGGTAATTCAAAATTATTTTTAATTAAGTTGATATTTTCTATAACGTCTAACGGTTTTTCGTTTTTAAAAGGATTGTAGTTTGGGTTTACATTAATAGTTGGAAATTTGATCTCTGAACCGGATTTAAGTGGTGGTAAGTCAAAAGTAGTTTCTAAATTAAAATCGATACTTGGAGCAATATTATTTTTACTTAATGCACTTCTCACACTTGATTTAACCAATTCATAAATTGATCTTTCATCTTCAAATTTTATTTCGATTTTACTTGGGTGAATATTTACATCTATAGAGTTTGAGGGTACAGTTAAGTATATGAAGTAAGATGGAAACTGATCGTGTCCAATTAGATCTTTAAAAACTACCTTAATAGCATGGTTAATAAAGCTGTTTTTTATGTATCTGTTATTTATAAATAAGAATTGCTCTCCTCTTGTTCTTTTAGAATATTCAGGTTTTAAAACAAACCCACTAATAGATGTAATTGAAGTATGTTCATCTACCGGTACTAATCTTTCATTGTATTTTTTTCCAAAAACACCGACTATCCTTTGTCTTCTCTTAGTGGCTGGTAAATCAAAAATAAGACTTTCATTATGGTGCATGATAAAATGAATTTCTGGATGAGTTAAGGCAACTCTTTGAAACTCATCGATTATATGCCTGGTTTCAACTCCTTTAGATTTTAAAAAATTTCTTCTTGCAGGAACATTATAAAATATATTTTTCATGGAAATATTAGTTCCTTGATTACATACACAAGATTCGGAGCTAATTATTTTAGATGCTTCTATTTTTACTTGATGTCCAATATCGTCCTCTTTATTCTTTGTTTTGAGTTCTACTTGTGCTACAGCTCCAATACTTGATAATGCTTCCCCTCTAAAACCTTTAGAAGAAATTGAAAAAAGGTCTTCTGAAGATTTTATTTTTGATGTGGCGTGTTTTTTAAAGCATAATTCGGCATCATTTTTAGACATCCCAGTTCCGTTATCAATAACTTGAACTAAAGTTGATCCTGCGTCTTTTATGATTAACTGAACTTTACTACTCTTTGCATCAACAGCGTTTTCAATAAGTTCTTTCACTGCAGAAGCTGGTCTTTGGATGACTTCACCTGCAGCAATTTGATTGGCAACATGTTCTGGTAATAGCTCAATCATTATTTTGAACTAGATTTTGTTAAAATTTCTAATATGGAATCTATCTGAGAATAGATAAAAACAAATCCAAAAATTAAAATGGAGAAAATAATTAATAACCTTATAGTGTCCCAATTTTGATTCCAACTTTTTATTCTTGATTTTGATTTAAAAGAGTCTTTTATTCTTTCATTATAACCTTGAGTATTAGCTGCCTTAATTTGATCATTCAATTTTTCTTTTCTTTCATCATAATACCTTGCAGTAAAATCAAATTGTTTATGATTAGGAAGTTTAAAAAACCGAGATTTCAAAAATTGTTTTTGCCCCATAACGTAAATTTATGTAAATTAAATAACTACTCGAAAATCGTGTAAAATTCTCTTGTTAATTTTTTATAATCTTCAGAATAATTGTGCCTGCCAGCTTTTTCAATAACTAAAGACTCTTTATTTATTCGTTCATTTTCACTCCTAGATAGTTCCAATAAAATTCTATGGGGGGCTTTATTAGCTTTAGGATATACAGCACATTCTCTTATAGAATATAAGCCATATTTTTTTGCAAATTCTTTTGCTTCTTTTTTTTGATCAAATGGAAGAATTATATTTAAAGATCCATCTTTTGTTAGATTTTGATTACTAAACATTAAAATATCCTCTAATTTTAAATCATTTTGATGTCTTGCTTTTGATCTTTCTGCATTAGATGGTTGTAGACTTTTTTTGAAATATGGAGGATTGCTAACAATTAAATCATAATTAGAATTTGGATGAAAATATTTTAAATTTTGGTGATATAATTTTATTCTCTCACTCCAATTGCAATTTTTAATATTAATTTTAGCATCAATTATAGCGCTAGGTGAAATTTCAACACTATCCAGCTCTAAATTTAAATTTCGTTGGCACAACATAATTGAAATTACCCCAGTTCCTGAACCGATATCTAGTGCTCTAAGTTTTTTAGAAACGTTTATCCATGCACCAATTAAAATTCCATCTGTACCAATTTTCATGGCAGCATTGTTTTGGTGTATGGAAAATTTTTTGAAATTAAATGGTTGGTAAATACGTTTACTCACCAGTATAGAGTTCAATTAAACCATCTGCAATATTAAGTTTTAAACGTTTTTTGAAGTGATCTAAAACCAAAATATTTTTCTCATTATATGGTAGTAATATTTCTGTGTCATTAATGTAAAGTTGAATAAGATTATTATTCTTTATTTTTATAACAGCACTAATTTTACCTAAATACTCTTCTTTTTGGTTAAACAAATCGTATTTAGCAATATTGGTTTTGTCAAATTTTTCATCTTTTAAATCAATGTCTTTTGGATGAACAAAAACAGATTTATTTTTTAACTCTTGAGCTTTATCTTTATTAACATTTAGTAGAGTTAAAATCAATTTGTTTTTATTTAAATGTTGAATTTCTTGAATCTTAAAAGGTGTGATTAGTCCAGAAATATTTATCCAAATTGTTATTTTTTTTGTAAGAATTGAAGGGTTTTCATTTATAAAGGAAATAACCAATTTGCCACTGTAACCATGAAGTCTTGAAATATGTCCTATTTCCTTTAAATTATCTTGCATAAAAAAAGCCATGTAACATGGCTTAAAATTATAAAATCATTTAAGAAGTTTTATTTATTCTTCTTTTTTTCCTTCTTCAGTAGCTGGAGTTTCTTCTGCTTTTGGGGCTTCTTCAGTAGCTGGAGTTTCTTCCGTAGCTGGAGTTTCTTCTGCTTTTGGGGCTTCTTCCGTAG
>CENJ01130234.1_pt1 | contig 17390 bp, 17 predicted proteins | sample 356161 | NCBI WGS metagenome assembly CENJ01 (sample SAMEA2619531, study PRJEB7988) | marine metagenome | biome: marine biome (ENVO:00000447); feature: surface water layer (ENVO:00002042); material: "saline water (ENVO:00002010), including plankton (ENVO:xxxxxxxx)" | depth 5 m
CACTCCCGGCGGGTCACTGCCGCCGGTAACGTCCGACAGCGGCAACGGCTGATCAGGTGGCGGCGCGCACCGGGCTTGCCGGGTAGGTGCCGAGGATCGTCACCTCACCATGTTGGCAGTAGAATCGTAGCTCTTCCATGGCGAGTTTCATTTCCGGGGCGTCGATATGGCCCTCGACATCGACATAGAATTGCGCGTGCTCGGCCGAGCCTGGCCGAAGATAGCTTTCCAGCTTGGTCAGGTTGACACTGTTCGTGGCGAACCCGCCAAGCGCCTTGTAGAGTGCTGCCGGCACGCTGCGAAGCTTGAACACCATGGTGGTCATCATCCGCTCGCCATTCAGCGGCGGCGTGACGTCGGTGCGCGACATCACAAGAAAGCGCGTGGTGTTGTGCTCGGCATCCTCGGCCGAGGCCAGCAACACATCAAGGCCATAGATCTGGCCGGCAAGTTCCGAGGCGATGGCGCCAATCGCCGGGTCGCCGCGCGCGGCGATATCCTTGGCGGCGCCGGCGGTGTCGGGATGCATGACCGGCGTCAGACCAAGCGAGCGAAGCCGCTCGCGGCATTGCGCAAGCCCCTGTGCATGGCTGTGGACCTCGACAAGACTATCCAGCGTCGCGCCCCGCGGGGCCAGAAGATGGTGATTGACCCGCTGGAAATGTTCGCCATTGATGAACAGGCCGGATTCGGGAAGAAGATGGTGGATATCGGCCACCCGTCCGGCAATGGAATTCTCGACCGGCACCATGGCCAGCGCGGCGCGCCCTTCCTGAACGGCGAGGATCATATCCTCGAACGAGGCGCAGGGAAGCACCTCCATCTCCGGCTTCACCGCCTGGCAGGCCATATGCGAATAGGCGCCAAGCACGCCCTGGAAAGCGATGATATTGCTGCTGTCGCTCATGACATAGAGGTTCCGTTGCTGTCTTCAGGCGGCATCCCGCCGGCGCGCGAGTATCATGTCATGGCCACATGCTGTCAATGTTGGGGGCTGTCAATGTTGGGGGCTGTCACTGTTATGGCCAATCAATGTTGGGGGCCGCCAAGCCGATGTCGTGTCGCGGCAAGATCATCCTCGGTATCGACGCCTGCCGGCGCCGCGTCGATCTCGGCGACAGCAACCGTCATGCCGGCTTCCAGCGCGCGAAGCTGCTCCAGCTTCTCGGCCATCTCCAGCGGTGAGGGTGGCAGTTCGACGAACCGTGCCAGCGCCTCACGCCGCCATCCATAGACGCCGATATGATGATATTTCGGCGCATCGCCGGTCGGCACCGGGGCGCGGCTGAAATAGAGCGCGGTGCCGATGCGGGGGTCTGACGTGCCGTCCTGCCAGCTGACCACCGCCTTGACGATTTGCGGGCGCGCCGCCTCTTCGTCATCGGCAGTGGTGACAAGTGTCGACAGCGCGGCCTGGCTGCGCGCGGCCGTGGCAAGCAGCGTCGCCGGGATCATCGGGTCAAGCTCGGGAAGATCGCCCTGCAGGTTGAGGATCACATCGAATTGCCGGTCCGGGTCGATCCGTTCAACCGCCTCGAAGGTGCGATCCGATCCCGACGGGTGGTCGGCCCGGGTTTTCACCGCATTGCCGCCGGCCGCGCGGACAGCCTCAATGATGGCGTCATCGTCGGTCGCCACCCATACAGGCGCGATATCGGCGGCCATGGCGCGTTCCAGGACATGCTGGATCATCGGTTTGCCGGCTATGTCGGCAAGCGGTTTTCCGGGCAGCCGACTGGCCGCCATACGGGCGGGAATGATGATGACAGGTGACAAGGGCGAACTCATGATGCGGCAATTCATCACATAATCGCCGATTTGCCTAGGCAAAAGGCGCAAATAGGCTGATCGGGGGCTTGAGGGCAACCGGCAATTTCGCTAAGAAATGGGCGTTGGGCAGGCCTTGAGATGGCCGGCCGCCAGACAGTTTAGGGGGAGCTTCCGCGTCAGCGGGAGATGTAAGCATGGACGAACTTGGTCTGAACAAGCTTTTTGCCGGTATTCTTGTTGCCGGCCTGTTGCTGATGACAGGCGTGAAGCTTGCCGAAGTCCTCGTGCCGCACAGCGAGCTCGAGCAGAATGCCTATGTCATCGAGGTGCCCGAGGGTGGCGCTGTCGCCGCCGCCGCGCCGGTCGATAAGGGACCAGAGCCGATCATGGCGCTGCTGGCCAGTGCCGATGCGCTGGCTGGTCAGAAACTGGCCAAGAAATGCACCGCCTGCCACGTCTTCGACAAGGGCGGTGCCAACAAGGTTGGACCGGCCCTGTGGAATGTCGTCAATGCCGAGAAGGGCGTTGTCGATGGCTTTGGTTATTCCAACGCCCTGGTTGAATTCGGTGGGCAGTGGGATTACGCCGCGCTGAACGCCTTTCTCGCCAAGCCAAAGGCCTATATTTCCGGCACCAAGATGAATTTCGCCGGTCTGAAGAAGCCGCAGGACCGCGCCAACATGATTGCCTATCTTCGCCAGCAGGCGGATGCGCCTGCCGCCTTGCCAACAGACGAACAGATTGCCGCCGAAAGCGGCAGCTGAGGCGTCGTGTCAGATAGCAGCCGAATCCACAGCCAGCTCAGCAATGCCGAGCTGGCTGAATTTTTGCGCGGTCTTCCGTCTGTCAGCCGGCCGATCATCTCGAACTGGTTTCGCAGCGGCGCCGCGATCGAATGGAAGGCCGATGATTCGCCGGTGACGCTTGCCGACAAATCGACCGAACTGGCGCTTCGCGAGGCTCTTATCGCGAAATTCCCTGATGATGACATTCTTGGCGAGGAGCATGCCCCGCATCATGGCAGCAGCGGCTATGCCTGGATCATTGACCCGATCGATGGCACACGTGCCTTCATCTGTGGCAGGCCGGTGTTCGGCACGCTTGTCGGGCTGGTCAGGAATGATGACCCGATCGCCGGGCTGATCGACATGCCGATGCTGGATGAAACCTATATCGCGGTTGGCGATGTGGCGACGCTGAATGGCGGTGCCATCAGCACCAGCACGGTCAGCGCGATTCGCAACGCGCGGCTTGCCACCACCGCGCCGGAGGCGCTGCTTGCCGACAGTCTGGATGCCTTCAACAGGCTCAGCGCCGTGGCGGCGACCAACAGCTATGGCGGGGACTGCCACAATTACGCGCTGCTGGCCGCCGGCCACCTCGATCTGGTGCTTGAGGACGGGCTGGCAACGCATGATATCATGGGGGTGGTGCAGCTGATCCGTGCCGCCGGCGGCATTGTCACCGACAAGACCGGCGCACCGGTATCGATGCGCGAGACGACAAGCCTTCTTGCCGCTGCGACGCCGGCGCTTCACGCCGAGGCGCTTGCCATCGTAAGGGGCGAGGGCTGACAGGGAGGGCGCGATGATCCGGATCGGCTTTTACGGGAATGCCAGCGAGATCGCCACATGGGAAGCGTCACTTGCCGCGCGGCTGCCGGCATTCGAGATCAATGAATTGCTGAGCGAGGCCGGTGCGGCAAGCGATGTGGCGCTTGTCTGGGCACCGCCGCCGCATGCCTTCGCCAGCTGCGCCAATCTGCGCGGCATCATCATGCAGGGCCAGGGCGTCGACCATATGATGCGCGACAGCACCGTGCCGCGCGACATCCCACTGGTCCGCCTGATTGACCCTGATATGGCCAATGCGCTGAGCCACTGGGCGATTCTGAACGCGCTGGATTTCTGGCGTGACGGGGCCACATATCGGGCCCAGCAGGCGGCGCGGCACTGGCACTCGCTGCCGCAGCGCCCGGCCACCGGCGCGCGTGTCGGCATCCTTGGTGTCGGGGCCATCGGCACGGTCATCGCAACGCGGTTCGCGGCGCTGGGATTCGCCGTGCGCGGCTTTGCCAGATCGCCGAAACAGATCGACGGGGTGGAGGTCTTTGTCGGCATGGACCAGCTTGCCGCTTTCGCTGACGGCCTCGACATCGTCGTGTCGGTGCTGCCACTGACCCCGCAGACGACCGGCATCATGAATGCCGGTTTTTTCGACCGGCTGGCGCCGGGGGCCTTCATCATCAATGGCGGGCGCGGTCCACAGGTGGCGGATGATGATCTGCTGGCCGCGCTTGATTCGGGCCGGCTTGGCGGTGCGGCGCTGGATGTATTCGCGGTTGAACCGCTACCGGATGACAATCCGTTCTGGACGCACCCGAAAGTGCGTGTCTGGCCGCATGTGGCAGCGCAGACCAATGCCATTTCGGCGGCCGATCAGGTGGCGCAGGCGATCCAGCGGATGATGGCAGGCGAGGAGCCGGCAAACCGTGTCGACTGGGCGCGCGGTTACTAGCCTTAATTTACTGGCGGTCGGCCAGGCTTTCGATATAGGTGAAAAGCGCGCGAAGCCCCATCGCCTCGCCGCCTTTGGGACGGCCGGCCCGGCCGGCAAGGTTCCACGCCATCACGTCGATATGCGCCCAGTTCGTCTGTTTGCCGGCAAAGCGGCGCAGGAACAGCGCGGCGGTGATCGCCCCGCCATAACCCGACGGGCCGGTGCTTGACAGCGCGACATGGCCGGCATCGAGATGTCGCTCATAGGGCTCGAACAGCGGCAGCCGCCAGAGGGGGTCCGCCGCCGCCGTTGCAGCCGCCAGAATGCCGTCGGCGGTGTCATCAAGATTGCAGAACAGGGCTGGCAATTCGGTGCCAAGCGCCACCCGTGCGGCGCCGGTCAGCGTCGCGAAATCAATCATGAAGTCGGGCTCTTCCTCACAGGCAAGGGTGATGGCATCGGCCAGCACAAGGCGCCCCTCGGCGTCGGTGTTGCCAACCTCGACCGGCAGGCCGGCGCGGGTGTCAATAACATCGAGCGGGCGCATGGATTTTGACGACACCGCGTTCTCGGCCGTCGGCACAAGCACCCGAAGCTGTACCGAAATGCCGGCCGTCATCACCGCCGCGGCGAGGCCAAGCACGGTTGCCGCCCCGCCCATATCCTTCTTCATCAACTCCATCGCCTTTGATGGCTTCAGATCAAGGCCGCCGGAATCAAAGGTGATCCCCTTGCCGATCAGGGTGATTGTCGGCCCGCCGTCGCCCCAGCGAAGATCGATCAGCCTTGGCGCGATTTCGGCGGCGCGCCCAACCGTGTCGATGGCGGGATAGCCGGTGGCAAGCGCCTCGCCCGCTGTGACCTCGATGCTGGCACCGAACCTGTCGGCAAGGTGGCGCGCCGCAGCCTCAAGCCCGGCCGGGGTCATGTGGTTTGGCGGCGCGTTGATCAGATCGCGGCAAAAGGCGGTGCCGCTGGCAAGACCCACCACCCTGTCGCGCGCCGAATCGTCCGGCATCGCGGCAAGGCTGAGTTCGCGGACGGCCCTGTCCGGTGCCTCGCGATAGGCGGTGAAGCTGTATTGCGCCAGCGCCCAGCCAAGGCCGACGGCGGCAAGGTCGATTGCCGGGTCGCATGGCCCCGCTATCGACCAGCGTCCAGCCGGAAGCCATCCGGCGATCGCGGCGGCATGCCAGATGGTGTTCGCCGGGTCGATGATCCCGACAGCATCATCGCGATCAGAATCCTGGCCAGATGCCGGCAGCAGGCACGCCTTGCCACCGCTGGCGGTAAAGCCGCTGGCCGCGATCCAGTCACGCGAGGCTGGGTCGGCCGCGTCCAGCCAGCCATCATAATCCTGCGGCGTCAGAAGGCGCAGGCGGCGGGCGTCATCATCACCTGTTACAAGGCCAAGTTCATCTGGTTCGCGAAGCGGAAATCTGGTCATGACACATCCATCGGTTCCGGGGTGGCGAGGTCGCGGACACGCCCCATGCGCATCTGCAGGGTGATGCCGCGCAGTCCGAGATATATCGTAAAGGCGGCAAAAAGGCCATTCAGTCCAAACCCGCCAAGCAGCAGCACGGCAACGGCGAACAGCACGGCCGAAACCAGCATGGCGTTGCGCATCTCGCGGCTCTGGGTGGCGCCGATGAACACACCGTCCATCTGGAAGGCAAGAAAGGAGATCGGCGGCAACAGCGCCGCCCAGTGCCAATGCGCCAGCGTCATGGCGGCAAGATCCTGCTGCGAGGTCAGCAGCCCGACAATCCATGGTGCGCCGGTCCAGATCAGCGCGCTGATGACAAGCGCCGTGCAGCCGGCCAGAATGTTGGTCCGGCGTACAACCCGGTCGAGCATCGGCAGGTGGCGGCGTCCGACCGCCTCGCCGACAAGTGCCTCGGCGGCGTGGGCAAAACCGTCCAGCGCAAAGGCAATCAGCCCGAACATGACGAGGATCAGCTGCATTGCGGCCAGCGACAGATCGTCGATCCCGGCCGCCAGGTTCAACAACACCGCCTCGCTGAGAAGAATCAGCACGGTGCGGATGGTGATATCGCCGCCAATCTGAAAAAACCGCAAGAAGGCGGCTGGATCGAACCAGGCCGGCCGGCGGGTGAAGATGCGGCGTCCGGCTCCGGCAAGAAGATCGCGCCAGTGCCAGCCAACAAGCCCGAGCGTCACCGCAAGGCCGGTCCATTGCGCGACAACCGAAGCCAGCGCCACGCCGTCGATTGTCATGCCGAGGCCAAGCACGAAAAACAGGTTCAGCGCCAGATTGGCAAGATTGATGAAGATGATCTGGACCATCGCAAGACGCATCTGCTGGCGCCCGAAGATACATCCCAGAAGAACCATGTTCGCCAGCGCCGCCGGCACCGCCAGAAGCCGGATGCCGACATATTCCTGCATCAGCGTTTCGACAGTGTCGCTGGCGGTCAGCAGGGCGCCGGTGACCAGATGCACCAGCGGTGTGGTGATCACGAAAAAGAAGCCAAGGCAGAATGCCAGGATCAAGCCGCGGACAAGATGGTTCTCGATCTCCCGCAGATCGCCGCGCCCCTGCGCCTGGGCAACAAGCCCGGTTGTGCACATGCGCAGGAATCCAAGCCCGAAATAGATGAAATTGAACACCAGGCTGCCAAGCGCAACCCCGCCGACAAAGCTGGCATCGTCAAGCCGTCCCATCATCGCTGTGTCCGCCGCGCCGACCAGCGGGATGGTCACATTGGCGATGATGATTGGCCATGTGATGGACCAGAGATGGCGCCAGCTTGTCTGCTGCTGCCAGGGCCGGTTGCCAGCCTTTCCTGCGGAAATATCGGTCATGATCCCAGTGCCCGGTGGTGACGGGCCGTCACCCTACAACCAGCCGCACGAAGGGGCAATTCATATGGCAAAAAGGTCATATGGCAAAAAGCCCATATGGCAAAGGGCCCGAAAAAATGCTTTAACGGGCTGGCGGTCACCTGGGCGACAGGCGGCCGGCCATCCAGGGGATCGTCTGTGACCGTGCCATTCAAAAAATCGGCCTTGCTGCTGGTGCTGGCATGTCTGGCCGCCGCCGTTCTGATCGGCCACCAGACCGTGCCGCCGATGGATCGCGACGAGTCACGCTTTGCCCAGGCCAGCAAGCAGATGGTGCAGACCGGCGATCTTGTCACCATCCGCTTTCAGGATGAGCTGCGGGCCAAGAAACCGGCTGGCATCTACTGGCTTCAGGCCGCCTCGGCATCGGTGTTCGGCGGGGATGACATCGCGCCCTACCGGCTGCCAAGCCTGCTTGCCATGCTGCTGACGGTCTATGGCACTTACCGCATTGCGCGAACGCTCTACAAACCGCAACGTGCCGTGTTGGCAGCGGCGGCCTGTGGCGGCGCGCTGATCGTCTGTGCCGAGGCGCATCTGGCAAAGACGGATTCGGTGCTGATGCTGCTGTGCCTGATGCAGCAATACGGGCTGCTGCGGATTTACCAGGCCTGGCAGCATGGCCGCCGGCTGTCCTATCATTCCTATCTGTGGGTGTGGCTGCCGATGGCGGCGGCGGTACTGGTCAAGGGACCGGTGGCGCCAATGTTGGCACTGACGACGATTGCCGCGCTGTCGGCATGGCATCGCAATGTCAGATGGCTTCGCATGCTGCGCGCCGGGCGCGGGGTGCTCATCCTGTGTCTTGTCACGCTTCCCTGGGCGGTGCTGGTGACGTTGGCGACCGACGGGGCGTTCCTTGACATCGCCTTTCGCGGTGATTTTCTGTCGAAGGTGCAGAGCGGACAGGAATCGCACGGCGCGCCGGTCGGCAGTTATCTGCTTCTGGCGGCAATTCTTCTGTGGCCGGCCAGCCTGCTGCTGCCGCGCGCCATCAGCCAGATGCCGCTGCTTCTCTCGCATGTCGAAAGCCGGTTCCTGCTGGCCTGGATCCTGCCCTTCTGGGTGGTGATCGAATTCGTGCCGACGAAATTGCCGCATTATCCGCTGCCGGTGGTGCCGGCGATCATGGTGCTTCTTGTCTGCGCTGTTGATGCGCCGCTTGCCGGCGTGGCGAAGGGCGGCATGCGGGCGGTGGCGCGACGCTGGCTGGCGCTCGCCGGTGAAGGTGTGATGTTGGCCGCCGGTCCGTTGCTTGTCGCCTGTTTTGCCTGGGCCGCACTGACCTATGGCGGGGTGACAGGCGGACGGGCCTTTGCCTTTGCCATGCTGTGCGCGCTCTTGGCCGGGTTGGCGCTGTGGCAGGGCATTGTCTGGCACCGGCATGGCGGCATTCGGCCGGTTGCGATGGTGATCGCCGCTGGCGCGGTGATGAATCTGGTCGCCATTGGCGGGCTGATCCCGTCACTGTCCCGCATCCATCTGGCGCGCGCCATCGACGCCGCCATCATTGCATCCGGCCCGCCGCCGGCCGCCATGGCCGCGGCCGGGTTTCATGAACCGTCGCTGGTCTTTCACCTTGGGCGTGACCTGCTTCTGGTTGATGGTGGAGAGGCGGCGCTGTTCCTTGCCGAGGCGCCCGGCGGCCTGGCCATTGTCGAGCGTGACCAGCAGGCGGCCTTTCTTGACATGGCCGGCACGCTGGGGCTTGGCGTCGACGCCATCCGCCAGATCGAAGGCTTCAACATGTCAAAGGGCAAGGATGTGTTAATTTTCCTCTACCGCGCCGATGCGTTTGACCCGCGCGGCATGAGTGGGTAAAGAGACGCAAGTGTTCATGCCATCGTTCCTGCCATTGTTCATGCCATCGTTCCTGTCCCTGCCGAGTGTGTCTTCATGACCCGAACCAAGGCTGCTTTCATCCCGCCCTCCACGATCGAGATCTCGGTGCTTGTGCCGGTCATGAACGAGGCCGGCAATATCCGCCCGCTTATCGAGGAAATCAGCGCCGCGCTGACAGGACGCCGGTTCGAGATCATCTATGTCGATGATGCCAGCACCGATGACAGCCCGGCCGAGCTTGCCAGCTGCGCCGCCGACATTCCCGAATTGCGGGTGCTGCGCCATCAGACCCGTGCCGGCCAGAGTGCGGCCATCAGATCGGCGCTGCTGGCGGCGCGTGGCGAGCTGATTGGCGTGCTTGACGGCGATGGCCAGAATGTACCGGCAGACCTGCCGGCACTGGAGGCGGCGCTGCTGGCAGAGACCGGCAAGACAGGCGCTACAGGCATGGCCGCCGGCATCCGGGCCCGTCGTCAGGACAGCGCGATGCGGCTGCTTGCCTCGCGCGGGGCGCGCTGGATCCGGCGCAGCCTGCTGGCCGACACGCATCCCGACAGCGGGTGCGGCATCAAGGTTCTGCACCGGTCGCTGTTTCTGCAGCTTCCCTTCTTCAACCATATGCACCGTTTCATGCCGAGCCTTGTGCGGCGGCATGGCGGTGTGGTGATCGGCGTTGCGGTGGCGCACCGGCCGCGTCTTCGTGGCACCTCCAAATACCGGATCCTCGACCGGCTGGTGGTCGGGATCAGCGATGTTATCGGCGTGATCTGGTTGCTTCGCCGGGCGCCGCGTCAGGGCGAGGTGACCGAGGTCATGGCCGGCAAAAAAACCGCCCAAAAGGCGGTCAGGAAGGTTGCGAAAAAAACCGCCAAGAAGGCCAGCAAGAAAGCCAGCAATAAGGCCAGCAATAGGGGGGTTGGCGCATGATCGCCTTTCTGTCAGCACAGATTGAGGCCGGTGCGCGCGCCTTTGCCAGTGTTCTTGTCACGATCCTGCCCTTTCTTCCCGACAGTCTTGTCACCAACCCGGAACGGATCATGATTGTTGTCGGATTCGCTGGACAGGGACTGTTCGCGATGCGCTTCATCATCCAGTGGCTGTCATCGGAAAAACAGGCCAAGTCGGTGATCCCGGTCGCCTTCTGGTATTTCTCGATCGGTGGCGGCGCGGTGCTGCTTCTCTACGCCATCTGGCGGCAGGATCCGGTGATCATCTGCGGTCAGGGTCTTGGGCTGTTCATCTATCTGCGGAACCTCTATTTCATCCGCCGTGACACCTCTTCCGGCAGCTGACCTGCCGTCATCCAGCTGTCACAGGGTCGTCTCGCCCATCTCCATCAGAATTGCCCAATGCGCGGCGGTGACCGGCGTCACGGACAGCCGTGACTGCCGTACCAGCGCCATTTCGGCAAGACGCTCATCGGCCTTGATCTCGGCAAGCGTGACCGGTCTTGCCACGCTCTTTACCGCTTTCACCGTGACCATACCGAAACGCCCACTGGCATCGGTCGGGTCGGGATGATACAGCTCGATCACCTCGACGATGCCGACAATCTGCTTCTCATTCACCGAATGATAGAAGAAGGCAAGGTCGCCAATCTGCATGGCTTTCATGTTGTTCGACGCCTGATAATTGCGGACGCCGTCCCATCCCTCGCCCTCGTCACCCTTCGTCCGCTGGTCATCCCATGACCAGCTCGAGGGCTCTGATTTCATCAACCAGTAATTCATCCTGTCCTGCCTTTCTGCCATGCCGTTTGGCATGGTTGTCTGTAGTCGTAGGGGCTGTCAGCCGCTATTCAACGCCGGCACGCCGTGCCAGCAGGCTGGCCACCACCTGGCGCAGATCGGCGCCGTGATTGACCACCCTGTCGACACCCGATGTGATCGGAAGCTCGACCCCGAGTGCCGTCCCGCGGGCGGCCAGCACGGCGACGCTGTGGCGCCCCTCGGCCAGCCCGTCCGGCGGGGTCTCACCGCGCCCGAGGGCCAGCCCGTAGGCCATATTGCGCGAATGCGGCCCGGCACAGCTCAGCGCCAGGTCACCGGCGCCTGACAGGCCATAGATGGTGTCTGGCTGCGCACCGGCGGCGGCGGCAAAGCGCGTCATCTCGGCAAGGCCGCGTGTGATCAGCGCCGCCCGTGCATTGTCGCCAAGACCAAGACCGGCGGCGCAGCCGGCGGCGATGGCGATGACATTCTTCATCGCGCCGCCGATGGCGACACCGACCGGGTCGTGATTTGCATAGACACGCAGATGGCTGCCGGCAAAGGCCTGCTGCGTGGCGGCGATGGCCGGCTTGTCCGTGCTGGCGGCGGTGATGGCCGCGGGAAGGCCAAGCATCACCTCATCGGCAAAGGTCGGGCCGGACAGGATCACATGCGGGCTATCTGGCAGCATCTGCGCGGCAAGTTCAGGCATCAGAAGCTGTGTATCGCCGTCCATCACCAGCCCCTTTGCGCACAGCACAACAGGTATCGATGGCGCGGCGTGCGCCGCAATCAATTGCAGGCTGGCACGTGTGGCTGCAACCGGCACGACGACAAGGATCATATCGGCATCTGCCAGCATTGCCGGGTCGGTGGTGGCGTCAAAACCGTCAAGTGGCGGCAGGTTGGCAAGCTGGCGACAGCGGCCGCTGGCCAGCATATCGGCGGTGGCCTGATCGCGCACCAGCAGGGTCGGCGTCGCGGACCCGCAGCGCAGCGCATGGGCCAGCGCACTGCCCCAGCTGCCGCCACCAATGACAGCGGCGCGGATCATGCCCGCACCCCGCGGCCCGGCGGTGGCGCGGCGTCGGGATCGAGCGGCCAGCGCGGGCGCGGCGCAAAGCTCATCCCATCCGGGGTCTGGCGTCTCTCAAGCGCGGCCCAGGCAATCATCGCGGCATTGTCCGTGCACAGCCAGGCCGGCGGAACGACAAGGTCAAATCCCGCACCGATTGCCTCTGCCTCGAGCCTGGTGAAGATCGCCTTGTTGGCGGCGACGCCGCCGGCGATGACAAGCGTTGACGCGCCATGCGCATCCGCGAACCGGTCCATGGCGCGGCGCGCCCGGTCGGCAAGACAATCGGCAATCGCGGCCTGAAGCGATGCCGCCAGATCGGCCAGCGAGGCACCGTCACTATCGTTGGCCTTGAGCGCGGCGTGCCGCGTTGCAACGGCGGTCTTCAGGCCGGAAAAGGAGAAATGACAGTGATCGGCCCCTTTCAGCGGGCGCGGCAGCCTGACCTTCCCGGCATCGCCTTCTGCCGCCAGACGTTCGATCGCCGGCCCGCCGGGATAGCCAAGCCCCATGATCTTGGCGCTCTTGTCGAAGGCCTCGCCGGCAGCGTCATCCATCGTCGTGCCATAGCGTTCATAGTCGCCTGGCCCGTGAACGGCCAGAAGCTGGGTATGGCCGCCGGAAACGAGCAACAGCAGATAGGGAAATGCCACCGGCGCGACCAGCCGCGGGCTCAACGCATGGCCTTCAAGGTGGTTCACAGCGTAATAGGGGATGCCGCGCGCCGTCGCGATGGCCTTTGCCGTCACCGTTCCCACAACAACGCCGCCAATCAGACCTGGCCCGCCTGTCGCCGCCACCCCGCCGATGGACTCGATCCCGACCCCGGCCTTGGCAATCGCGGTATCGATCACCATGTCGATGGCGTCGAGATGCGCGCGCGCGGCAATTTCCGGCACCACCCCGCCATGCGCGGCATGGATGTCCATCTGTGATGCCACCTCGCTGGCAAGGATGGTGCCATCGCCGGCCACGATCGCGGCCGCGGTTTCATCACAGCTGCTCTCGATGCCAAGCATCAGGAAGGGGTTATTCATCAGGAGGCGTCCATGTCTTTCGCTCAGCCACGGATCATAGGGCATCGCCGCCATGTTGATAAGTCCCGACGCCGGAGGCTTTTTATTTTGCAACTGTGGCGGCCGGGCATTATTACAGGCGGCTATGACCCGATTGACCGATTTCTTTGCCGCGCGTCCTCTCATTCTGGGAAGCCGCGCCTCTGCGCTGGCGCTGGCGCAGGCCGATATTGTCCGCGACCGCCTTGCGCCGCTGGCGACCGACATTCTGTCGCTGACAACGCGCGGTGACAGGATCCTTGACCGCTCGCTTGCCGATGCCGGTGGCAAGGGGCTGTTCGTCAAGGAGCTGGAGCGGAAGTTGCTTGATGGCAGCTGCGATGCGGCGGTTCACTCGATGAAGGATATGGAGACCGTCTTTGCCGATGGCACCGCCATCGCCGCGGTGCTGCCGCGCGAAGACCGCCGCGATGCGCTGGTCGGGCCTTTTGCGACGATTGACTCGCTTCCTGAGGGCGCCATTGTCGGCACCGCGTCGGTGCGTCGTCAGGCGCTGCTTCGCCATTATCGCCCGGACCTGCGGATCGAGCTGTTGCGCGGCAATATCAACACAAGGCTGGCCGCGCTTGCCGAAGGCCGGTACGACGCCATCATCCTTGCCATGGCAGGCTTGCGGCGGCTGGCGCTTGATGTGCCGCATACACCGCTCGATCCGGCGATCATGCCGCCGGCGGCGGCGCAGGGCGCGCTGGCAATCCAGATCCGCGATGGAGGTGATGATCGGGATCGCGCCGTGGCAGAGGCGATTGCCGGCCTGAACTGTGCGCAGGCCAGCGCCGAGGTTACGGCCGAACGCGCCATGCTGGCGCATCTTGACGGGTCCTGTCACACCCCGATCGCGGCCAGCGCCACGCTGGGTGATGACGGTATGCTGCATCTTGATGGCATGGTGCTGCGCCCGGATGGCGCGGCGGCGCACCGGGCCAGCGAAACGGCGCCGCGGCAGGATGCGGCGGCGCTTGGCCAGCAGCTTGGCGCCAGACTGCTCGACGCCGCTGGCGGGCGGGGGTTCCTCGCCTGAGGCGGCGATGGCTGGTGCGCCGGATGACAGAAGATGGCAGAAGATGACAGAAGATGACCGACCTCATCCTGACAATACGCCCGGCCCCTGACGGTGAGGCCGATGTTGCCGCCCTCGGCCGCCGCGGTGTGGCGGCGCTGGCCGCGCCGGTGATGCAGGCTGCCTATCTCGACACCCCATCGCCGGTCGCTGGATCGGCCACAAAATTGCCTGGCGGGCTGATCTTCACAAGCCGTCATGGTGTCGCCGGGTTTCTCCGACTTTTTGAAGGGGTGCTGCCGCCTGCCTTTGCCGACCTGCCGGTATTTGTCGTCGGGCGTGCCTCAGGCCGTGTGGCCCGCAAGGCAGGTTTCAGCAAGGTGACGGTCGGGACCGGTGGCGGGGCCGGTCTGGTGCCACTCATCCTGGCCCGGACTTTGGCACGCCGTGATCTGACCGGTGCGCCGCTGCTCTGGCCCTGTGCGGTGCATCGCGGGTTTGACATGCAGGTCGCGCTGGCGCCGCAGGTCGTGGTGACGATGCTGCCTGTCTATGAGATGAAACCGGTGCCGCGGCTCGATGACAGGGCGCTTGCCGCCCTTGGGGATGGGCGTGTCGGTGCGGTAATATTGATGTCGGCACGCTCGGCGCGGTTGTTTCGCGAAATGCTGGCCCGGCACGATCTGGAGGCGCGGATCAACGGCATGGCGCTGATCGCCGGAAGCAAGGCCATCGCCGATGCGGCCGGGCTCGGCTGGAATGAGGAATTTGTTGCCAGACGTTCGACTCGCGCACGGCTTTTAGCCATCGCCGCTTTGTTCTATCATCGTCGGATGACAGGGCGTTGATGGCATATTGTATCCAGACATCTATCTCCGGCCAGCCATGTCCAGCCAAGCCATGTCCAACCAAGCATGTCCAACCAGACATGTCCAAGATGGGAGCCTGACGAGCGCATGACCGCCAAAAAGACGTCCCATAACGACCCCGATATCATCGAGGGTGTCGCCGTCGAAAAACCGGCCGCCTCGACAGGGCGCGGACGGGCGGCTGGCCGTGGAAAATCGCGTTCCGGGACAGGCGCGTCGAAACAGCGTTCCGCCGACACATCTGGCGGTGCTTCTGGCGACACAGCTGCGGATACATCAGCTGAAAGGGCAACGGCGGATAACGCCCAGTCGGATAAATCGCCTGACAAGTCCACGCAGAAATCTTCAGACGATTCTTCTGCCGGCGGTGCCCTGGCCCGGCGCCACAATATGCCGGCAATCCTGGGCGCTATGGCCATCCTGCTGGCGTTGGCTGGCATCGCGGTTCAGCAATGGATGGCGGCGCGGCAGGAAACCCAGCTTCGCGCCGAGATCGAAACGCTGGCGGCGCAACTCGAAGCGGCGAATGAAATACTGGCCAATGCACAGACACAGATTACCGCCATCGGCACCAGCCAGGACGGGGTGGTATCGCGTCTTGCCGGGCTTGAGGCAGCGCTGCCACAGGACCCGGCCGAGGCGCTGGCGGCGCTGTCCGCACGTCTCGACACATTGGCCGCCGAGATGGCGGCCTTGCCTGTTGGCAGCGATGCAGCGCAGCCGCAGTTTGGATCGGGTCTGGTTGAATCGGGTCTGGTTGAGTCAGGTCTGGCGCAGGCCGGCCTTGGCGCGGCAAACGCGATGAATGCGGCCAATCTTGATGGCGGCGATCCGGCGCAATGGGTCCCGGTATTGCGGGAAGTGACGCGGGCCGGGCTTGATGTTGGCGATGTTGACGCGATAGCGGCATTGCTGACGCCGCGCCCGGCACCGACAGCGCAACTTCTTGCCGAAGGTACTGATCTCGTGGCGCTCATCCAGCAGCACCGGGACGCCGATTCCGGCTGGTGGCAGAACACCACCGGCAGGATCGCCGGCTTCATCAGGTTGCGCCGCAGCGATGACGCGCCAGCGACCGAGGAAACCGCCCCACAGACGGCAACGCCGCCTGATGCATTCGCGCGCGCGCTTCGTTCCGGGGGGCTTGCCGCCGCGCTTGCCGCCAGCCGCGCGATCAACCCGTCACCGGCCGGTCTTGCCGACTGGCAGGCAGCGGCGCAACGACGCCTCGACCTTGACGCCGCGCTGGCCGGCCTGATGGCGCAGATGACGGCACATGTCGCCGCCGGGGTGGCAGACTGATGTTCGGACGCCTGCTTGGCCTTGTCATTCTTGTCCTTCTTGGCGCGGCGCTGGCAAGCTGGCTTGGCGCACAGCCGGGCATGCTGCAGCTTGAATGGCTTGGATGGCAGCTCGAGATGCGCACCAGCCTGGCGGCGGCAATCCTTGTCATTCTGGCGCTGGCGCTTGTCTTCATCGACAGGCTGCTTCGCGGCCTGCTGGGGTTGCCATCATGGTTTGGCCGGAACCTGACCAGGCGGCGGACAGAATCCGGGCACCGGGCGCTGACGCTGGGGCTGATGGCGGTGTCGGCTGGCGAGCCGGATGAGGCACGGCGGCAGGCGGCGCGGGCGCAAAGGCTGCTTGCCGCACCGCAGCTGACCGATCTTCTGTCCGCGCAGGCGGCGCATATGTCGGGCGACCGCAAGGCCGCAGGGCGTTATTTCACCTCGCTGACACGCGACAAGGACACCGCCTTTCTTGGTCATATCGGCCTTGCCAGGCTGGCGCTGGAAAATGACCAGCCCGATCAGGCGCTGATGGCGGCGCGGCGGGCACTGGATATGCGTCCAAAATCGGCCCTTGCGGCGCGTCAGGTGATGATTCTCGAGGCCGAACGCGGCAACTGGTCGGCGGCGCTGCCGGCGCATGCCGTTGTGGCGGCGGCGGATGCGGATGACGAGGCGGCGGCGCATCACCTGTCACGACAGAAAGCGGCGCTGGCCTATCTCGATGCGCTGTCATGGCTTGATCCGGGGGCGGACAAGAAGGGGCGCCGCGCGGCGATGGCCGGATGTGAGACGGCGATCAGGGCATGGCCCGAATTCTGGCCTGCCGCATTGCGGCTTGCCGCGCTTTGTGAGGAGGATGGCAGTCCCCGCAAGGCGGTGAAATGGCTGGAGACAGCTTTCAAATCGCTGCCGCATGATGACATCGCGGCGCGGCTTCAGACGCTGTGGAAGACCAATGATGGCGGTTATGTCGCAAAGCTGATCAAGCTGGTCCCGAAGGAGGGGCCGCTTGCCGATGAAGGGCGACGTGTCGTGGCAGCGGCGGCGATGGCGCGCGGCCTTGTCGGTGAGGCGCGCCGGCTGCTTGAGGAGATTGATCCGGCACGGCGCGACGCCGCCGCCTGGCGTCTGATGTCGCGGCTTGCCGCCGACGCCGAGGATGGCGCGGCGGAAACGGCGGCGCTTCGCGAGGCCGGCGAGGCACCGCGGCCACGATGCTGGCAATGCACCGAATGCCAGCTTGTCCATGAGGCCTGGCAGGGGCATTGTGCCGGCTGTGCCGGGTTTGCCACGCTGGAATGGCGCCGGCCCGACGGGGTGACACCGATGCTGGCCTCACCATCCACCACAACCGGGCATAACCCCGATTGAACCTGGCCGATTGAACCTG
>CENJ01035737.1_pt1 | contig 17381 bp, 10 predicted proteins | sample 356161 | NCBI WGS metagenome assembly CENJ01 (sample SAMEA2619531, study PRJEB7988) | marine metagenome | biome: marine biome (ENVO:00000447); feature: surface water layer (ENVO:00002042); material: "saline water (ENVO:00002010), including plankton (ENVO:xxxxxxxx)" | depth 5 m
GGTGGGCTCAAATTTTCTCAATACAGCGGTACAGCTTGCAGGATGTGAGCCAAAAGTAATGAGTGAAGCGGCTAAATTGGTTTCTAATTTAGGAGCTGGAGCAATAGATATAAACATGGGTTGCCCTGCCAAAAAGGTTGTTGGAGGCTACTCTGGTTCAGCACTTATGCGTGATTTAAAAAAAGCTGCATCAATTATTGAAAGTGTTGTAAGCGCTGTTGATATCCCAGTATCTTTAAAAGCACGTCTAGGTTGGGATGACATCTCAAAAAATGCAAAAGAGCTCGGCGTAATAGCTGAAAAATGTGGAGTACAGTCGGTTACAATACATGGCCGAACTCGTAATCAATTTTATAAGGGTACGGCGGATTGGAAAGCCATTCTTGAAATTAAGCAAGCAGTAAAAATACCAGTTGTAACGAATGGGGATATTGTAGATGCAGGATCAGCATCAAAAGCTTTACGTCTTTCTGGATCAGACGGGGTGATGGTAGGGCGCGGTATTATTGGAAAGCCTTGGCTAATTTCTCAAATATCAGCTTACTTAAATAATAAAACACAACCAGAAATACCCAAAGGACAAAGGCTGATCGAAATTGTCGCTATACACTACGACGAAATGTTATCATTTTATGGTGACACTCTGGGTGTAAGAGTAGCCCGAAAACATCTAAAACGATATTTAGATTTTTTTGGGTTGCCAAAGAAACTATCAAATGAATTTCTGAGGGAGGATTGTCCAAAAAAGGTAATTCGAAGCCTTTTTGAATTACCAAAGCGAATTAATCCATGAATATTGATTATGAAAAAGTGTGGATGTCGATTCCTCTTCCATCTATTGTGTTAAATGAAGATGATATTGTGGTGGAAGTTAATCCACCAGGTGAGGGATTTCTTAATGCATCAAGTAAATCTCTTAAAAATAGAAGTATTTGGGAACTGATAAATATAGGCGCCTCATTAGAGGAGAGCTATAAAAAAGTAAAAAAATTCAATTCCCCTTTGTTTGTTACAGATGTGAAAGTAGGAGCAAACGGTAGAGAGCCTATTCCTTGTAATATTCAAATCGCACCAATAATCGGTCATGATGGCAGTACCATTTTATTGATAGCACCCAGAGAAATTGCTGGTCGAATTTCTCAATCAAAATCTGTAAAAGCTGCGGCAAAGTCTGCAATAGGCATGGCTGAGATGTTAGCCCATGAGATCAAAAATCCACTCGCAGGAATTACTGGAGCTGCTCAATTACTTTCCATGGGACTTTCGACAGCTGATCTGGAGATTACAGATTTGATTGTGGCAGAAACGAGAAGGATTTTGACCTTATTAGAACAGGTTGAACAGTTTGGAAATCTTAAACCGATTGCCCCCAAACCTCTCAACATTCATGACGTAATAGATAGAGCGCGTCGTTCTGCACAATTAGGCTTTAGCGCGCACATTAACTTCAAAGAAGAGTATGACCCTTCGTTGCCGCTGGTATACGGCGATCCAGACCAATTACTTCAAGTATTTTTGAATTTAATAAAAAATGCTTCTGAAGCCCAGCCAAATAATGGAAATATTAAATTGCGTACATATTTCGAACACAGCTATAAACTTCGAAGAGCTGATGGTTCGGGACATTCAATGCCCATTCAAGTTGAAGTTATCGATAATGGCCCTGGTGTTTCCGAGGATATAAGAGATGAAATATTTGATCCATTTGTCTCAGGACGTAATAACGGGACTGGTCTGGGCCTGGCTTTAACAAGTAAAATTATATCAGACCATAACGGCTTAATTTCTCTCGACTCTAAACCAGGGAATACAGTTTTTCGTATTTCTTTACCTTTTGTGACAAAGCTTAATTAAGAGGAAGTAATAATGGATGGCACTGTCTTAGTTGCAGACGATGATAGAACAATTCGTACAGTACTGACCCAGGCTCTTACCCGAGCAGGCGTTAAAGTTCACGCAACATCGAGTCTAACAACGCTAATGCGATGGGTTTCCGAAGGCAAAGGTGACGCGGTAATTACTGACGTTATGATGCCAGATGGTAATGGTTTAGAGATGTTACCAAAAATTTCCCAAGATCGCCCAGATTTGCCAGTCATTGTCATCTCTGCCCAAAATACTATAATGACGGCCATCCAAGCTGCAGAAGCAGACGCATATGACTATTTGCCCAAACCCTTTGATTTACCTGATTTAATGAAGCGTTGTGCTAAGGCACTATCTTCAAAAGGAAAAAGTAATTCAACATCTTCCGATAGTTCTATTAGAACTACTAATATGGATGCGGCTGATGAAAGCCTGCCAATAGTTGGAAAAACCGCATTGATGCAAAATCTTTACCGTTTTGTAGCAAGGTTAATGAATTCTGAATTACCCGTTCTAATATCTGGCGAGTCTGGAACTGGTAAAACGTTAGTCGCTCAAGTATTACATGATTTCTCCGATAGAAGAAATATGCCATTAGTAAGAATGAGGGCGGACGATCTAGTCGAACTGGATGGGCCTTCAAAAATTCTTGCTCGAGCAAAGGATGGCACAATCCTGATTGAGGAGATATCGGATTTAGGCCCAACCGAGCAAGGGCGATTGGTGAGTATGATTGATTCACCGGGCGAATATTCACCACGTTTTTTAGCTACCTTATTTGGTGATATGACAGAAGCTGTAGATGAACATAAAGTTCGGCGAGATCTCTTTTATCGCCTGGGAGGTGCCCCTATTACCGTTCCGCCACTTAGAGAACGCTTTGACGATATACCGCTGCTAGCGAGTTTCTTCCTTGAAAAAGTCGATAGGGAAACCGGGATATCGCGAAACTTTGATCAGGCAGCTATGAAATTAATTCAAAGCTATACTTGGCCAGGTAATGTAAGACAGTTAGAGAATATGGTGAAAAGGCTTGGCTTGACGGCAAAAGAGGCAATTATTTCAGTAAGTGAGGTTGAACAATCATTATCAAACCAACCGGAAGTATCTGCTGTCTTGTCTAATGGTAATAGCGACCGGCTGGCATCGGATGTTGACAAGCATCTGAGGAGATATTTTGATTTGCACGGCTCACAACTTCCGCCAAATGGTGTTTATCAAAGAATATTAAAAGAGGTTGAGTTCCCGCTTATAACAATTGCATTAGATGCAACTGGTGGAAATCAGGCAAAGTGTGCTAATTTACTTGGAATAAATCGAAATACCCTGCGTAAAAAAATATCTGAATTGGATATTCAAGTGACGAGGCGAAGAAAACTGATGTAATGTAGCAACATTAGTGTTACCTATTGTCAACAATGTCTTAAAGTGAGTCTTTGTGTCAGTAAGTACTATGCGGTTTTCATTAACCAGAATCTTAAATACTAGGACTTTCGATCGTGTACGGGCTTCATCGACTATTTATCTTGTTTTTCTGGGTCCATTCTTAGCATTTGCCACATACATAATCCTGGGACCATTTGATTTACGAGCTCAGTCTAGACTGCTTCAACTAGTTTTATTGGCAGATCTTGTATACGTAATAACAATAGTTGCTTTTGTAATATTAAGAATATTGCGGATTATTTCACAGCGGCGACAGAAGTCAGCTGGATCACAACTGCATTTACGTTTGACTGGATTTTTTACAGTAATGGCGCTTTTACCTACAATTGGGGTCGCCGTCTTTGCTACTTTTACGGTTAATATGGGGCTGGAGGCTTGGTTTTCTGACCGAGTTCAAAGTGTAATAAGCGCTTCGCGATCTGCTGCGGAGGCATACGAGGCAGAACAACGGGAAGCATTGATAGAAGATATTGCCGATTTGGCCAATGAATTAGGATTTTTTCGTAAGGGTCGAAATGGGACCGATCTTTCTGAGTTTAGAAACCATTTAGCAAGACTCCAGCAAGAAATGCAAAGGGGTATGAAAGAAGCTTTTGTGATTGATGATAAAGGAAAAATAAAGCTCAGAGGTTTTCGCAATTATGCATTTGATTATGATAAGCCAGAAGCAATCCTTTTTGACACTTCATTGAGGCAGGTCCAAATTATTGAAGATTGGAAAAATAATGAAATGCGTGCGTTAATTTATATCGATGACTTTCCAGGACATTACCTATACGTAACTCGATTAGTAGATGGAAATTTATTAAATTTATTGGACGAAACACAAGAAACTGCATCTTTATACCAGCAGTTGGAAAGTGATAAAGGTAAAGTCTTATTCAATTTTGCGCTTGTTTATCTAGCGTTTGCTATTCTAATGATACTCAGTGCAGTTTTACTAGGTTTATGGTTTGCAGAAAGATTATCTCGACCCATAGGTCGATTGACTGGCGCTGCACAAAAGATTGCAAAAGGCGAACTCAACGTTCGGGTACGTGAAGAATCTGGTGACGATGAAATTGCACAGCTTTCTAAGCTCTTTAATCGTATGACCAGCCAATTAAAGTTACAACGCGATAAACTTTTACTAAATACCTCTCAAATAGATGAACGGCGGCGTCTATTTGATAGTGTATTAGCTTCTGTTACCTCTGGAGTAATAGGTTTAAATCCTAACGGTAAAATATCTTTTATCAATCGATCGGCTATCAGTTTATTGAACTATACTGATAAAAAGTTGGAAGACTGCTCGCTTGAAATATTGGCGCCGGAATTTTTATCAATGTATGAGTCTTTAGTTTTGGGTAATCTAAAAAGCTTACAGCAAGAAGTTAAGATTTTGCGAGCGGGTAGATTGGAAAATCTTTTAGTCAGAATAGCGCCTATGAAAGACGAGACTGAAAATATTGATGGGTTTGTTATTGCGTTTGATGATATTACAGAACTAGTCTCTGCTCAAAGAGCTGCTGCTTGGGGCGATGTAGCACAACGCATAGCTCATGAAATTAAAAATCCCCTTACTCCGATCAGATTGTCGGCTGAGAGAATAAAACGAAAATTCATGCCGCTTCTGGACGACAACAGTGATACTTTATCTGATATGACGGAAGTAATAGTCAGACAGACGAATGATCTTAGTCGAATTGTGGATGAATTTTCAAGATTTGCGAGAATGCCGGAGCCCAATAAGAAGTCTGAGGATATAATTCAAATAATAAATTCTGCCATTTCATTGCAAGAAAATGGATTGCCTGAGATTGCGTTTAAAAAAAATATTGTTGACGGACCTATTATGCTTGAAGTGGATGCGACGATGATTTCGCAGGCTCTAATCAACCTCTTAAAAAATGCTGGAGAGTCAATTGCAAGTAGGATGAGCAAGGGAGAGGCACCAATTGTGTTGGGCCAAATAAAAGTTATTGCCAAGCTGTTGGATAACTTTTTGAAAGTTTCAATTGTTGATAATGGCTTGGGTTTACCTGAAGACCGAGCAAGATTATTTGAGCCATATGTAACAACCCGCGAAAACGGTACCGGTTTGGGGTTAGCAATAGTAAAAAAAATAATAGAGGAACATGGTGGAACATTCCGGTTGGAGGATGCTGCCCAATATAAAAATAGTGGTATAGTTGGAGCTGCCGCCATCATAGAAATACCCATTTACTCTGTGAAGTCGAATAAAGATTAAAACGTGGAGAAGATGTATGACCGATATCCTAATTGTTGATGATGAACGCGATATCCGCGAACTGATTTCAGAAATATTAATAGATGAAGGGTATCAAACTAGACTATGTGGAGGCGCCGATGATTGCCTTCAAGAATTAAAGAAATCTGTACCGGGACTTTTAATCCTCGATATTTGGCTAAAAGATAATGAAATGGACGGCATTGATATTTTAGTAAAAGCCAAAAGAGAATTTCCACAAGTTCCGGTTGTCATTATTTCTGGCCATGGAAATATCGAGATTGCCGTCGCTGCGATTAAGCAAGGTGCTTATGACTTTATTGAGAAACCGTTCAATATAGAGCAGCTTCTTGTAGTTGTCAGACGTGCGATGGAAACATCTCGGCTTCGTCAAGAAAATATCGAATTAAAACGTAAAGATGCGCCTTTATCGCTAATGGTTGGCGAGTCAAATATTTTTAAAAACTTTGTATCTAACTTGGATAAAGTGACTAAGACAAATGGGAGGGTTTTACTTACTGGTGGCTCAGGCAGTGGTAAGGAAATGGCCGCAAGATATATCCACGCGAATTCAGATAGAGCTTCTAAACCTTTTATCAGTGTAAATTGTGCCTCCATTGCTCCAGAAAGGATGGAGGACGTTCTTTTTGGCAGAGATGCTGGAATTAGCTTACCTACTGACGGTCTGCTTTCCCAAGCAGATGGTGGTGTTATATATTTTGACGAGATAGCTGACATGCCATTGGTGACTCAGTCAAAAATTTTGAGGGTACTGGTTGATCAGAAATTTCAAAGAGTAAATGGAAAGTCTGAGGTAAAAGTTGACTTGCGAGTTATATCTTCGACATCTCAAGATTTAAGGGAGGCAATTAAGCAAAAATCTTTTAGAGAGGAGCTTTATCACCGACTTAATGTTGTTCCAATAAATGTTCCGTCACTTTCACAAAGACTCGAAGATATTCCATTATTATTTGAGCATTTCGCAAAAACTTATAATGAGACCCAGGGGTTAAATCTTAGAAGCCTTTCAGATGAGGCATCCACTATGCTTCAGACCATGTCTTGGCCAGGCAATATAAGGCAGCTTAAAAATATAGTTGAAAGAGTTCTTATTCTTGGTGATGGACACGGAGAAGTTTCAGTTGAAGATCTTCCGTCGGAAACAAAATTAGCAGATGATAATTTGAATAGTGTTGCGTCTGGTACAATTGCAACAATGCCACTTCGAGAAGCAAGAGAAGCTTTTGAGAGGGAATATTTAATAACGCAAATTAACAGATTTAATGGAAATATATCAAAAACAGCAAAATTTGTTGGTATGGAGCGTAGTGCACTTCATAGGAAACTTAAGTCATTGGGGGTAGTTTCAATCTCAAGAGCACAAAAAGAGGATATTTGAACTTTTATTGTTTTATCAGGGAGATGATAGCTAATCTATTCATTTCATGTGATATGAGGAGCAACGTATGAAAGTAATAATTTGTGGTGCTGGTCAAGTAGGTTGGCAAATAGCCCGCCATTTGTCAGGGGAGCGCAACGATGTAACGGTAATTGATAATGATCCTGAATTAATCAGGCGAGCTACAAATACACTAGATGTTCAGGGAGTAACTGGATTTGCTTCTTATCCAGATATATTAGACAGGGCAGGTGCTCGTGATGCTGATATGATAATAGCTGCTACATATTCTGATGAAGTAAATATGGTCACTTGCCAAGTAGCACATTCAATTTTTTCTATCCCGCGTAAAATAGCTCGGTTGAGAAGTCAGTCTTATTTAAATGCAATTTACTCAGACTTATACAGGCGAGACCATTTGCCAATTGATGTGGTAATTAGTCCTGAGAGGGAAGTGGCTGACGCCGCATTGAAGCGTATGGCAGCGCCTGCTGCCTTCGATACTGAAATGTTCTTGAATAAAAAAGCTCAACTTATAGCGCTACGTCTTGATGAAGAATGCCCAGTCTTAAATACACCTCTTAAACAATTGACCGATCTTTTTTCGACCCTTCGAACTATTGTGATAGCAGTAAGACGCGATGGAACTCTTTTTGCGCCTGAGTCAGGAGATCAATTGTTTGAGGGTGATGAATGCTATCTTATGTGCCACGTGGAAGATTGTCAAAGATCTGTAGAGGTTTTTGGTAAGCCAAATTTGGAGCAAAATAGGATAGTCATGATCGGTGGTGGAAATGTGGGTCAGAGAGTTGCGGCTCAGCTTGAGGCACATCAAAAAAGGATTTCTACAAAAATAATAGAAAAAAATATTAAAATAGCCGAGGCTGCTGCGGAAAATCTAGAGAGAACGATAGTCTTAAATGGCGATGGATTAGACGTTAGCATTCTATCAGAGGCGAACGTATCTAGGGCAGATACAGTTCTAGCGATTACTGATGATGATAAAACAAATATGCTGGCTGCTGTAAGAGCCAAAGCACAAGGTTGTAAAATGGCTGTAGTATTAATAAATGATCCCACGTTAGTTCCCCTAATGCGACCGCTAGGAATTGATGCCTTTATCAACCCTAGAGCGACTACTGTCAGCTCAATTCTTAGACATATTAGGCATGGTCGTGTTAAAGGAGTCTATGCAATAGGTGATGCTGAGGCAGAAATATTAGAAGCAGAGGTTCTTTCAACTTCTTCAATTGCCGGGAAAAAAATTCGTGATATTGAATTTCCCGAAAGTGTTTTAATCGGCGGTCTTTTGAAAAGTGGAGAATTTGTTAAGCCTTCTGGCGGAACTTTGATTGAGGAGGGGGACACCATAGCTCTATTTACAATGGCTGAAGATATTCCGGAAGTTGAGCGACTTTTGCAAGTTTCCATCGATTTTTTCTAAAATGAATTTTTCGGTATTAAATAGGGCAATCATTTTTCAGTTATTTGCAATTATATCCCTATTAATGATAATTCCCGCTTTTATTGCTTTTTTGGAGAGAGACTATTTTGTTGCTCGGACTTTTCTATACTGTTCTTGTGCAGGTGTTATTGTTTACACATTGATTGCTATTGCATTGAGCAACATTATTAAAGTTCAAAATAATTTTGAAAAATTACTTTCTTTCATATTATCGTATTTTTTCTTACCAATTTTTATGGCATTACCATTGGTTCTTTCTGTGGCTGAGGTAGGTTTGATAGATGCCTGGCTTGGAATGGTAAGTTCATTTACCACCACAGGTTTAATAATAACTAATTTAGAAATATTTTCTGGCAGTGCTTTACGGTTATGGTTTGGGATGGTTTCTTGGATAGGTGGTATATTTTTTTGGGTCTGCGCAATAAGTATTTTATTACCCTTAAATATTAACAGATTTGAAATTGGCGTTAATGATTTTCTGGATGGCTCTCCAATTAAAGGACGTGAGGTTAATTCTGTTATAAGTAACGCACGACACTTAATTCCAGTTTATTTAATTATTACAATTGCTTTATGGCTTTTCCTTACCTTAGCAGGAATGTCGGGATTTCAGGCATTGTTGATGGCAATGTCTGTGATCTCGACATCGGGCTTTGATATAATGAGCGACGAAATTCCAAAAGTCTTTATAATAGAAGGAATTATTTTAATATTTTTTGTTTTCGCTCTATCAAAGTCATTATTTCTTCGTGACATAAACGACCTACGAAAGTTTAGATTTTTTACCGATCCAGAAATTCGACTAGCGCTTATTATAATTTTGGCTGTAACAGGTCTTTTTTATGCAAAATCTATTTTTGTCTTATTATCAGAAAATATCGATATTAATGTAGTCGTCCTTCTAAAACAGTTGTGGGGTATTTTTTTCACGGTCGCTTCATACTTAGTTACTATGGGAATTGAAAGCAAGGTTTGGTCTGATTACCCGAGTTTTGCATTGGCAGAAGTATCCGCAGTGTCTGTGATGGGGCTTGCTATAATAGGAGGTGGTGTAGCAACTACTGCTGGTGGGGTTAAACTTTTAAGGGTCTACATTCTATATAGGAATGCAGCTCAAGAAGTTGATATGATGCTACATCCTAACTCAATTCCATCAAAAAAAGGAAAGGGTTCGATTTCTGATAATAGGAATAATCGTCTTATGGCCTGGATATTCTTTATGCTTTTCATCACGGCTTTGGCTTTTTTCACCTTAGTTTTTTCAATTCTTTTTGATGATATAGCGCCGGGACTTGCTCTATCAGTTTCAGCGCTAACTACAACGGGCCCTCTTTTTGGAAATGCTGGTTACGACATAGTGCTGACTGATATTAATCAAATTTTTAAAATTATGTTAGGGTTGGCTATGATAATAGGTCGACTTGAAATATTAGTCATAGTTGCACTTTTATTCCCGTCAGTTTGGAATAAATAGTTTTTATGAAATAGATTATGTTTAAATTGATATTTAAATTAGCTGTTGTTATGTGAAATATTATGCGAATATAACAAATATACAATGAATGAGGCTAATAAATGGCATCCGATCGTCAGAACTTACAAGACGCATTTTTAAACCAGGTTCGCAAAGAAAAAAACTCGGTTACAGTTTTCTTAATCAATGGAGTAAAATTACAGGGCGTAATTACTTGGTTTGATAATTTTTGCATACTTTTACGCCGGGATGGCCAGTCTCAGCTAGTTTATAAGCATGCTATTTCGACAATTATGCCATCTCAAAACGTTTCATTGTACGATGGAGAAGAGCCTAGTTGAATACGGTTACTCGTGTAAAAACGCGAATTTGGGTATTTCAAATAGAATTTAGATCTGATTTTGATGAATTAGCTGTTGATTTTAAGCATGAGGAAGCTGTCGCACTTTCAACCGCTTTACCGGATCTGGAGCTCGCAGGGTCGCAAGTCGTAAAGATTTCCCATTTTAAACCAGCTACTATTTTTAGCAAACAAAAGGTAAATGATCTTTATCAGTTGATTAATTTCAATAATGTTAAAATTGTATTTTTAAATTGTAATGTAACTCCTGTTCAGCAGAAAAATCTTGAGAAAGCTTGGAACGTAAAAATCTTAGATCGCACCAGTTTAATATTGGAAATTTTCTCTAACAGAGCTGCGACCAGAGAAGGCGTACTACAAGTTGAAATGGCTGCTCTATCTTACCAGCGTACAAGACTTGTCAGAGCATGGACTCATTTGGAAAGGCAACGGGGTGGTCTAGGTTTTGTTGGAGGGCCGGGAGAAACACAAATTGAGTCTGATAAGAGAGCAATAGACTCTCAATTGAAGAACCTTGAACGCCAACTTCGAAAAGTTGTTAAAACTCGTGAATTGCATCGAAAAAGGAGATCTAAAACATCAACACCAATTATTTCGCTTGTAGGATATACAAATGCAGGTAAGTCAACTCTTTTTAATAAACTAACAAATGAAGAAGTTCTATGCAAAGATATGTTATTTGCAACTCTTGATCCAACAGTTCGCGCGTCGGTTTTACGCTCTGGGCTGTCTGTAATTGTTTCAGATACCGTTGGTTTCATATCGGATTTGCCTACTGAATTAATTGCGGCCTTTCGTTCTACTCTCGAGGAAGTTTTAACTTCTGATGTAATTCTACATGTTCGAGATATTAGTCATCCAAATACTGATAGCCATTGTGAAGATGTTTTAGACATCCTACAACGGATTGGATTAGATGAAAAAATTCCAGTCCTAGAGGTCTGGAACAAAATAGATTTACACCCAGAAAATCACAAATTACAACAAACTAATAGTACTCTCAGCAAAAGGAACATTTATCCAATTTGCGCATCCTCCGGATCTGGTTTGGAAAATCTTACAAATGGTATTGTCAATATAATGCTAGCAAGATCTATTAGGGATGTTCGAACTATACCTGCAAAAGATGGTAAAAAAAGAGCGTGGCTCTATAGGAATGGCGTAGTTGAGTCAGAAAAGTTAGATGATGAAAACTATAAAATGGTTCTGAGGTGGAACGAAAAGCAGAGGAAACAATTCGATTTATTGTAAATTTGATGCTGGAATTATTTTTGTTGTACCATTCGATGCAGCCCTTGCCAGTTCCGGGTCGAGTGACATAGCAATATACTCACCACGACGCCACAATTGCCCCAGATCATCATAATGACGAGAAAATAAATGACCGGACTGTCCTGTTGAAATTATGTAAAGCGAACTGTCTGGATCAGAAAAATCGTAAACCCCGCGATAAACAGCGGCATGAACGTTTTCAAATGGATTGTACTTATTCCCAGAGCTTAGTCCTCTTTGGAGAGTATAATCACCCCCGGAAACAGATTGCCTTAAATTAAGCAATAGATTTAAAAACGGGATATGCCCCAATGTTAAATGATCGTGCATAGCGATATGAGCGTCTCCCCATCTAAGTGAGTTTATATCAACTTTATACCTTGTTTTAAGTTCTGATATCGCATCATAAAGAGCTAGTTCCGCGATGGCGTCACATTCTTCTTGGGCAATACTTTGAACAATATCGCACCAAACTGATGCGCCATCAATATTTCTGAATACGCGTTCAAGAAATATAGGGTCAAAATTGCGAAACTCTTGGGCAAGCACACCTAATTCATCTTGGACAAGTCTTTCTTGTAACTTTCGCATCCATGAATAGAATATTAATGGCTCTGGTAAATGTTCATTCATTTCGCCATTCCATTCTGCAAGAAGCTTAAGAGCTAGCTTTACATCTTGGTCTAATTTAGCATTTGAGGACGTAACAGGCTTATACCATAGATTGGCCCCAATAATTGGTAGTAATGATTTTGCAGGAAAACTTACAGTATCCAATTGTGCCTCTATAAAGCTTTCTCTGGTATGAACCTCCCGAGCCTCCAATAAGCGGGTTAATCGTTCAATTCTTTGCGAGTCGCCCCAGTCGTATGAAATATGATTTGGAAATACTTCTTCTGAAACTTTATTGTTAGTATTTGCGACTAATCCACTCTTGGGATTAATAAAACGTGGATTGTTAATATAAGAATTATATCCTAACCATCTATTTTTTTCAACGTAGCCAAAGCTGGGTAGGCGTCCTTGCGTGTTGTGATCTTTGTTTCTTTTTGGAAGTTTTCCTGCCAATTGTAGAGCTATATTTTCTCTATCAATAATCGTATAATTTAGGGATGGGGCCACGTGTTTTTCAAGAGATTTTAAGGCGGCTTTAAGATCTTTGGAGTATGGCAGGTTAATTAATGAAGACATGGAGGTGTCTTTTGCAGACAGCATAGTCCAGCTAAGTGCCATTTCATGGTTTGGGGGGGTTATATCAGAAATCTGCGATGTATTTTTATCAAGGACAGGTCCGTTTTCACTCCATCTTAATCTAATTTTCTTTGACGGTTCCCCCTTGATTTTTATAATTGTATCTTTTGTTTTAAATTTGGTCCAACCATCAAGAGACCTATACATGTTTACATCGCTCTCGCTTATTTCTTCAGCATACAGATCTTGATCATCAGCATATGAGGAGGATATACCCCACCCTATATAGGGGGTTCGGCCGGTAATTATTGTTGGTATTCCAGGTATTGTTCCACCTATGACACCGCCAACTGACAAATCTAGATGAGCTAGATAAAACTGACTTGGGACGCTTAATTTAAAATGTGGGTCATTTGCAAGTAAAGTGCCATCGGATGCACTTCTAAAATTTCTGGCAGCAAAGGAATTAGATGCACTTACTAGTCGGTTATTCACAAAACTATTAAAAAAATTTGAGTTACCCAGGTATCCTTGAGCTTTTATAATATCGTTAGTTTCTAGTTTTCCTAGAACTTCAGTCGTTGCTTCGCTTTTTCTTGTTGGAGTGTTTGGTAATATGTCTATTACCCTTTTGGGGTCTGGGAGAGTTATTAGAGTTCTAGCTCTTAAAATTTCTTTCGCGTAGTGACTGCTAGAATTAACAGCAAACAATTTTAGTAGAGCTATACTGTCGGCGGGATGCCATGCTGCCAATGGTATATTATATAAAAGTAGCTCTGGGGCCCCACGCCCAAGTGACTTATGATTAATCTCTAAAAACCTTGCGTTGATACCCGCTGCATAAGCCTCTAAGGCTTTTTTTGTAGTATTATCCTGAACATCAACAGATTTTTGAGAAAGCGTATATATGTCTAAACGTCTCATGAATTCATCTAAAGGTAATGCTTGTTTTCCAAAAATTTCAGATAAACGACCCTGCACTGTCAAACGGTTTACCACCATTTGCCATAGCCGATCTTGGGCATGAGCATAGCCTAAGCCAAAGTAAAGATCATCATCATTATAGGCATAAATGTGAGGGACATTAGCGCTATCGCGTACTATCTCGATTGGCTCAGCTATACCCGGTAATTCTATGGATTTTTCGTAGTCAGGAATTGATCTAAGAACAATATAAAAGATAATGGCAAGGACAATAAGAGATAAAACTAGGGATCCACCAATTATACGAAATATCAATTGTAGGGCTCTTGCCATTTTTTCCCCTTGTTGGCCTAATAGGTATTGAAACTTAGTAAAATGTAACCCAAAATTAGCAAAATCAGAAAATAAAGGGAAATGCCATGGCAAAAATTGCTTTTTTAGGCTTGGGAGTTATGGGTTATCCCATGGCTGGACATCTTGTCACTGCGGGGCACAACGTAACCGTCTACAACAGAACTATTTCAAAAGCAAAAAAATGGATTTCGGAATTTAGTGGTGCAATGGGGGAAACTCCTTCTAAAGCCGTTAAAAATGCTGATTTTGTCATGTCGTGTGTTGGAAATGACAGCGATCTTTTAGACATCACTGTGGGTGAGAACGGCGCCTTTTCTCAAATGAAGAAAGGATCTGTTTTCATTGACCATACCACAGTATCTGCAAAAGTTACTGAGGAGCTTTATCAAAAATCACAAACTCTCGGTATTAATTTTGTTGATGCTCCTATTTCTGGTGGGCAAGCTGGTGCTGAAAACGGCGTATTATCAATAATGTGTGGTGGCGATGAAACGGATTACGCACGCGTTGAGCCAATATTAGAGGTTTATTCAAAGATTTGCCGTCGAATTGGTATTTCTGGTGCTGGGCAAAAGACAAAAATGTGTAATCAAATTGCTATAGCTGGACTAGTACAAGGCCTTTCGGAGGCACTTCATTTTGCGGAAAAATCTGGATTGGATGGTCGTGCGGTTGTTGAGGTGATTTCCCAGGGTGCGGCCGGTAGTTGGCAGATGTCTAATCGATTTGAGACCATGTTAAATGATGAGTTTGAGCATGGATTTGCGGTTGATTGGATGCGGAAAGATTTAAAGATTTGTTTGGATGCAGGAGATACTAACGGTGCATCGCTGCCGATAACCGCTATGGTTGATCAATTTTATAAAGATGTCCAAAAAATGGGTGGAGGTCGTTGGGATACGTCAAGTCTTTTCAAGCGCCTTAAAGTGATTGACGGGCTTAAATAGTTGAAAGATAGCAACCTAAAGTAACATAATATTGCAATTTACCATTGTGTTTTGGTTAATTTTTCCATTAAGAGAATAGTGTCACTGTTAATAAATACAGTGAGTATGTGAGTTTTAAGGTTTGCCGAAGTGGAAGCTTTTTGAGCTGAACTTCGTCAGGTTGTTGGATCCGGTATGGATCAAATTTCCATTCGTTGAAGAATGGTAAATATATAATTGGTGAGTTAAGCTCGCCGGAGATGTTAACGCGATGACACGTACTGATTGCACTTCGCTTAGAGCAGTGGCACCGGGCCTCGTAAGGCTTGGCCCTAGTACGACTTTATTCGCCCAAATGGGATACGACAGTAAAGAAGCTATTTCTCTAGGTGAAATAGCTACTATGTCTGTTTGTATATATAATTTATGCCTAAGAAAATGCTTATTGATGCTGCACATGCCGAGGAAACTCGCGTTGTTGTGGTCGACGGAAATCGAGTCGAAGAGTTTGATTTTGAATCTGAGACAAGAAGACAGCTAGCGGGTAATATTTATCTTGCTAAAGTAACTAGAGTTGAGCCATCCTTGCAGGCTGCTTTTGTGGACTACGGTGGAAATCGCCATGGTTTTTTGGCATTTTCTGAAATACATCCTGACTACTATCAAATTCCTATAGCTGATAGAGAAGCCTTGATGGAGGAAGAGCGTGCCTATGCTGAAGCTCAACGGGAACAAGAGGAAAGCGTACAAGCTGAAAAAAAACGAGGTAGGGTAAGATCCCGATCCAAAGAGAGGAAATCAGAAGACGCTATTGAAACGCAAGAACTTGGTGAAGACGGTATTGCTGAAGCTTCAAATAGTGAGAAAAAAATTAATAATGAGGCCCAAGATGATTTATCGTCTGAGCCAAAGGATACTGATTCAAATGATAATGTTGGCGACGTTGATACAAAGGAACTAACAGAGTCGGATCAAGACGTTGCTTCTAACGACGGCTTAGATGAGATAGAGTCAATTTCTGATAATGATGATCCATTAGAGCTTAGGTCTTTGAGTAAGCCCCGGCCACGCCGTTATAAAATTCAAGAAGTCGTTAAAGTTCGCCAAATTCTGTTGGTTCAAGTTGTGAAGGAAGAGCGTGGTAATAAAGGAGCGGCTTTAACAACTTACTTGTCGCTTGCTGGCCGGTACTGCGTTCTTATGCCTAATACAGCAAGGGGTGGCGGTATAAGTAGAAAAATAACCAATGCAGTCGATAGAAAAAAATTAAAAGAGATTGCTGGAGGTATTGAGGTCCCGTCAGGTGCTGGTTTGATAGTACGTACGGCTGGTGCAAAAAGAACCAAGACGGAAATTAAAAGAGATTATGAATACTTACAGCGATTATGGGAGCAAATAAGAGAATTAACTTTAAAATCTATTGCTCCTACAAAAATTTATGAGGAAGGTGATCTTGTAAAACGCTCAATACGTGATTTGTACAATAGGGACATTGATGAAGTATTAGTGGAGGGAGAGGCCGGCCACAAAATCGCGAAAGATTTTATGCGAATGATAATGCCGAGCCACTCGAAAAACGTCAAACATTATAACGATTCACTTCCTTTATTTTCAAGATATCAAGTCGAAACCTATCTGACATCTATGTTTAACCCAGTAGTACAGTTAAAGTCAGGTGGATATTTGGTAATTGGAGTGACTGAAGCTCTAGTGGCAATAGATGTAAACTCTGGGCGAGCTACGAAAGAGGGTTCAATTGAAGATACAGCTCTAAAAACTAATTTAGAAGCTGCCGAGGAAGTGTCACGTCAATTACGTTTACGGGATTTAGCAGGCCTAATTGTTATTGATTTTATTGATATGGAGGATAGACGAAACAATTCAGCTGTTGAACGGAAATTAAAGGATAAGCTAAAAACCGATCGGGCGCGAATACAGGTTGGAAGGATTTCAGGCTTTGGTCTACTTGAAATGAGTAGACAGAGACTTCGACCGGGAATGATTGAAGCTACTACTCAAAACTGCCCGCATTGTCATGGCACAGGATTAATTAGGTCCGAAGAAAATTTGGCCTTATCAATTATACGACAAATAGAAGATGAAGGGGTACGAGGTAGATCCAAAGAAGTTGTTGTTAATTGTCCAGTTTCAGTCGCAAATTTTATCGTAAACCAGAAGCGAGATCACATCACAAATATAGAGGCAAAATTTTCACTTTTTGTAAGAATAAATGCTGATACTTCTCTAGTTAGTCCTGAATATTCAATTGAGAAGTTAAAGACCTCATCAAAACCTTATAGCGATAAACCGTCAGTTTCTGTGTCATCAGCCGCAATTGGAGCGTCAGACGTAGAAATGTTGGATGATAAAGAGGGCGACGGATCATCTTCCTCGTCAGAAGGCGGTTACATAGATGATGAAAATAAACCAAAAAAACGAAGGAGAAGGCGAAGGCGGAAACCTCGTCAGGGTG